>Ga0100402_1000165_pt1 | contig 81997 bp, 80 predicted proteins | sample CryGeyme20150102_FD_80419 | JGI IMG/M metagenome (GOLD analysis project Ga0100402, IMG submission 80419) | Groundwater microbial communities from Crystal Geyser aquifers in Utah, USA - Crystal Geyser metaG 2015-0102 | ecosystem: Environmental > Aquatic > Deep subsurface > Groundwater | place... | reverse complement strand
TACTGCATCATCATTTTTGCCTGGGTCAACCCCTTCGAATACCGCGTCTTCATTTCCTTGGTCGACAACCTCTACTGCATCATCATTCTTGCTTTGGTCAACACCTTCAACTACCGGACCTTTATTTCCTTGGTCGACAACCTCTACTGCATCATCATTATTGCTTTGGTCAACACCTTCAACTACCGGACCTTTATTCTCTTGGTCGACAACCTCTACTGCATCATCATTTTTGCCTGGATCAACCCCTTCAACTACCGCGCCTTTATTTTCTTGGTCAACAACCTCTACTGCATCATCATTTTTGCCTGGGTCAACCCCTTCGAATACCGCGTCTTCATTTCCTTGGTCGACAACCTCTACTGCATCATCATTATTGCTTTGGTCAACCCCTTCAACTACAGTGCCTTTATTCTCTTGGTCGACAACCTCTACTGCATCATCATTTTTGCCTGGATCAACCCCTTCAACTACCGCGCCTTTATTTTCTTGGTCGACAATCTCTACTGCATCATCATTATTGCTCTGATCAACCCCTTCGACTACCGCGTCTTCATTTTCTTGGTCGACAACCTCAGCCGCACCGTCATTCTTGCTTTGGTCAACCCCTTCAACTACCGGACCTTTATTTTCTTGGTCAACAACCTCTACTGCATCATCATTTTTGCCTGGGTCAACCCCTTCGAATACCGCGTCTTCATTTCCTTGGTCGACAACCTCTACTGCATCATCATTCTTGCTTTGGTCAACACCTTCAACTACCGCGCCTTTATTTTCTTGGTCGACAACCTCAACCGCACCGTCATTCTTGCTCTGATCAACCCCTTCGACTACCGCGCCTTTATTCTCTTGGTCGACAACCTCTACCGGCTTAATTAGATTAACTTTCTCATTCTTATCAATATATCGATTCCGCTCAGATAGTAGTTTTGAAATAATTCTAAACTTCCACGCTAACCGCATATCTTGTTGATCTGATTTTTCTGCCTTACTTAAATTATTAAATAAAACATTATCTGTAATCGCTTTATCTTTAAAGACAGGAAAATCATTAGCATAATCTTGAAGTTTATCCAATACATTTCGAACACGTAGCGCTACTTTTTTATGATTAAAATATTGGTGATGATTAGGAGATAAGTGTAACTCTTGTTCACTAAATTCAAAAAATTTAGAGAGCAATGGCTCAAAATAAACAGGTAAGCTTTGAGAAATATCATCTACATTTTGTGTACTAAAATCAACTATAGCATTTGTAACGGGCTCGATATACTGCTGAAATTCGTTATCATGCCTAGTTAAAACTTCTTTCACTAAGTTTTCTATCTGCTCTTTTTCTAATGCAGTTTGGCCTTGTTGAATAATATTTCTTTCCAGCTTTAATTTTAATTTATTAATTCTTTGTTTCATGCCACTAGCAGCTTGATTCTCCAATGATTGAAGCGGATTGCCAGGCTGACTAAATTGTTTATCAATTTTATTAGCTAACAAAGAACGATCATACAATTTTTCATCTTTCATTAGATCCCTGTAATAATTTAACATGTTTTTTAAATCATCGGGATCAACTACAATGTCTTTTAAAGTATTTTCAATATGATCAAGTATTCCTGTAATTTCCGAATCAAAAGATTCTAAGGATAGGGCCAAATGACTATCATCATGCTTATGTTCAAGATTAGATTTTTTGAATTGATAATATTGTTGATAAGCTACCATACAAGACAAAATGGCTCTAGGCACTTCTTCATCTAATAGCATTTGGACTAATCGTTGTTGACGAACCGAAGCATTCGCTTCACCAGGTATCACCTTTTTAAGCTGAGTTTGAGCTTTTTGTTTCATTGCATCTAACCGTGCTTTCACACCACTAAAAATTAAAGAATTACTTTGGTGTTTCATTGTAACGACATTATCATCCACCTCACAGTGATATTGCGTCAACCAACTCGGCAAAATTAAGCTGGAATCTTGGTCATAATAAAATTGATAAAATTTATCTGTAAGGGCATTAAAATCATTAAATTTTTCCCAGCTCACATAATGGGCACGATAAGTAATTTCTCTTTCACTATTAGATTGAGACAGTCCAAAAATGTTTAAACTTTCCAGCCTAGGCTCCGCTTGAATCCAAGCTGTAGAGCCACCATTTTCATTCGCATAATCAATATGAGTTAATATTGCAGGGTTATCAGCAAAATGACTGATAAGGACTTCCCGTTTTTTAGCTATTAAATCGATATTTATGGGCTGAGATAAACCAAACAAATGCAAAGGAGACTTGACGATATTAATTGCTTTTAGGACTGCATCTGGCATACCAAGCATATAATCACTATGAGTAAATAATATTTCAAAATATTTATTTAGGCTAATAGGTAATTTTCTTCCAGTTAAAGCACTAGGAACTCGTTTTGAGGAGGTCCCCAAAATGATTTTTTTATTAGTTCTTCTGCTCTCAATTCCTGTTGCTACAAGATAATGACTATAATAATTTCTTTTTCGTAGCGATGTTAAAATATTTTTATGGTTAGTGTTGCCCCTGGCACCAATAATTGCTACAAAAGGCTGCCATTCATTTTTAACAATTTCAATATCAGGGTAAATATTTAATGAAGCTTGCTTACCGTAAGATCCACTGATGAACTTATTTAAAGAAAGATGGTGATCCGAATATTGAGAATCTAATTCACTTTTGATGCGCGCTTCTTGTCTATTCTTCAAATAATCTTTGTGCTTATTAACTATTTTATTAACCATTATAATTACCTTATTTTTAAAATTTGATTATTCCTAAAACACACTTTTATTAGTATAATTAATATACACACTAATAAAAAATATATAATAACAAATAATTAAATAAGTGTCTACACTACTTTATGCGGCTCAATTAACTGTTTTAAATCTGCAACTATTGCTTGAGCATCATGCGGCATCGAAAAGACTCCAACGTACTGACCTTTAGGATTAACTAATAAAATTGTTCCACTGTGGTCAATTTTATCGTAGTTAAGGTTACTCGCCGCCTGGTCACGAGGATCATTCATCATTGCTAAAATACCTAGTTGGCGTCTGAGTTTCGATAGGCTGTTTGACTCCCCAGTCAAACCAATAAACTCAGCATTAAAGCTATTGAGGTACTCTTTGAGCTGCTGAGGCGAATCATAGTCTGGGTCCACTGTCACAAAGATAACCTGGGGGTTCGCTTGTTTTATTACCGGCGGCAGCATACGAAAAACTTTCGCAAGCTCAGCAAGAGTGGTAGGGCAAATTCCCTTACAATGAGTAAATCCAAAAAACACTAAACTCCAGTGATTTAAAAGATTGCTATTAGTAAATACCTGTTTATTTTGATCAGTGAGTATAAAGCTCGGAAAATGTCTAGGTTCAGAAAAAACCGTTGCTGCTAAAGGCGCAGTTTCAGTTAATTGAGCGGTCGACGTATGCCATTGTAATTTGGACACAAAGATTCCAAGCCCTAATATTGTAAAAGCAAACATGATGCCTAATAGAGTCGCTTTTCTCATCATCTTTTCCCCTAAATAATAGATAAATGAATATAGTGGTCGACTAGTAAAACAATAAATAACCCCATTAAATAATAAATAGAGAATAAAAATGTCTTAAATGCAGTATTACTTGAACCAGGTTCAAAATATAAACGAAAGCTATAGTATAAAAAACCTGCTTCTAATATAAGCGCACCAATTAAGTAAATTAAGCCACTCATACCAACTAAATAAGGCAAAATACTCGCTAAGCCTAATAAAATTGTGTAGAGCAAAATATGTAATTTAGTATGTGCAATCCCATGAGTCACAGGCAACATCGGGATTTGCGCTTTTTGATAATCTTTATAACGGTGAATAGCTAACGCCCAAAAATGAGGAGGCGTCCAAATGAAAATAACTAGAACAAGAATTAAGCTATATGGATCGATAGAGTTAGTGACTGCGGTCCAACCTAATAAAGGAGGCATTGCCCCAGCTAAGCCACCAATCACAATATTTTGCGGCGTTGCGTGCTTAAGGAAGATCGTATATATAACCGCATAGCCCAAAAGGGTTGCAAAGGTTAAAACCGCAGTTAATACATTGACCCAGCCCAGTAGCATGTAAAGTCCAATTGAACCCATAATAACCGCGAATATAACTGCCTGTGTAGGCGAAACTTTGCCTGTAGGTAGTGGGCGCTGCTCTGTACGGCCCATCTTCGCATCGATTTTACGATCAATTAAGTGATTAATTACTGCAGCAGAGCAAGCAGCAAAACCTATACCTAAATTACCAAAGACTAGAGTAGTGAGAGGAATTTTACCAGGCGACGCCAAACACATACCTATGATTGATGTTATCAGCATTAGGTATATAACACGGGGTTTACAAAGTTCCCAATAAGCTTGCCACTCAATACGATTATTCAATTTGGAAAGACTGATATTTGATGATGATCGCATATATTTATGTTGATTATCCTAGACTAATTGTTGGCCAGTATATCAGATTTTTTACCTGCACTATACTTCTGCGAACGATAAATCATGGTTAATAATGTTACTACCATTAACACTGCAACCACATTGTGAGCAACCGCAGTAAACATAGGTAATAATAATACAATATTTAATATTCCAAGAGTAGCCTGCATTAGAATCAGGAATCCCAATAGCAGTCCGGTAAATAAATGGCTTTTACTTAGACGTTTTTTTACTAGCATTAGACTGCTCAGACCAAGCAAATAACTGACCACAATAATTGCCCCAAATCGATGCATCATATGAATAGTGACTAGCGTTTGGTTATCACTGGCAATGCCAGACGAATGGAAGAAACTTGCCCAAGATAAGTGAGGCAACAATTGTCCCTGACAATACGGAAAATCTGGACAGATGAGTGCAGCATAATTGGCACTAGTCCAGCCACCTAAAGCAATTTGTATAATCAATAATAATAATCCAAATATCAGCCATGGCCGAAAGCTTACTGAAATCGCACATGGTTTGAGTAAACCATACTGTAAACTATGCCACCATAGTAAGCTTAAAGTAGTGATGCCACCAAAAAGGTGAAGCAAAATGACGGGAGGATATAACTTTAAAGTGACCGTCCACATTCCCAACAAAGCTTGAAAAATAACCATACCAACCAGTACACAGGTCAGCCAAGGAATACGCTTACTATGTTTAGCCGGTTTCCAGCTCATTCCAAAAATGACTAATATTCCCAATCCTAAGGTGCCCGCCACATAGCGATGAATCATTTCAATCCATGCTTTTTGTGGTTCTAGAGCCTGCTCATAAGCCACCTCTATTTGCGCAATGGCCTCTGGAGAGCTGGGAACTGCCACTTGGCCATAACACCCGGGCCAATCAGGGCAGCCCAAACCTGCGTCACTCAAGCGCGTATAAGCGCCTAACGCAATGACTAACAATGCGAGTAATGCTAACCCTAAGCTAAAATATCGCATAAATTTTAACTCCTAATTAAATGCTGTAAATCTTTCAAGATATCATCAGGCTTAACATCTATAGCGTAGTACATCATCAAATAACCGCGGGGATCAATCAAATAGGCTGCGCCTGTTGCGGCGGGCCTATAATGCATTGGAATTACAGTAAATATGTCTTGTAAATCAGCACCGTCTGCTACTGCATAGCTCACCTCAGATTGCTTATGGGGCGGACGTTGACTCATTTTAGGTTGAACAATTAATGTAAATAAATTAGGTCGATTTTTGCCCATTGCAATTGTTATCTGATTGAGATAATAGCTGAACTGCATACAAATTTCGCCACAAACTCCAGGCGCAAAATAGATTAGTATCCAACGGTCTTGACCATTCATTCGAGTCAGCTGAGAGATTGATTGAATTTTAGCATCGGAAGTGACAATATTAAAGTTTTTAAGATTTATTGCAGGCTTGACCAAAACACCGTGATTAGTGGTGCCGAAAGCATTTTCTTCGTAAATTCGATAAGTAATATATGCGCCAACCATTGGAATGATAAAGACGGCTAATATTAAACTTAAAATTAGCCACTGTTTAGTTTTTGTAGCCACTATGACTTCCTCTTATAGAAAATTACAGTTCCTATAGCTGTTAATACTGCTAATAACCACCATTGCACAGCGTATCCCCAGTGGCGAGCTGGTGTTATTATGCTCGGCTGCCATTCACTAGGATAACTTTCAGGAACATCATTATCTAGCATAATCACATAGGGCGCTATTGGATGTCCTAATTTAGCAGCAATTGATTCAAAGTCAATGTTTTGTATTATTTTAGGCCAAGTTAAGGGTGTATCTTCAATCTGACTTAACGATAGTTCTTTTTTTGGCCGATACAACCGACCCCTGAAAAAACTTTCACCTTGAATTAGAGAAATTTCTGGAATACGAGAATGATCACCCTGATGTGAAATAAAGCCACGGTTAACTAATATCGGTTGGTTGTTGTGTGAATGTAAAACTTGAATAACGTTAAACCCAGCTTGATGTTGATAGAAGCGATTATCTAATAAAAAGATATGCTGATTATCAAACTGGCCTGATAAACGAATTTGACGATATTGAAAGAAATCGTCGATTTTACTAGGTACGGCTTCAAGAAGCTCACGACCATGCAACACATATTGTTGCAAAATTTGCTGCTTAGTTACAGCTCGATAAGCCTGCCAAATTCCTAGACATATGAAAAAAAAGCACATAGTGCAAGCAAGCATATAAAAAAAATGGCGTTTTGTCATGTTTAGATGACCATACAGTGTAAAAGTGTCATTACCGAGGGAAATTGTCGTACTAATTACCAAGAGATTATCAAAAGGCGAAGGATGTTTCAATACTCCTGGTTGGTTTTAGCCAGCCTTAGATCCATTGTGTTCATTTTTTCTCGAAGCCATATTTGTCGAGTGCCGCTAGCACTGATGCTGATATCCTATTGTATTTTAAGTTGTCTTGAAATTTGAGCTTGTCCTAGATGTAGATTTTGGAGAACCCATTAGATAACGGATTTTTCAATACTCATATTGGCTCTATTTTTGTTGGGCCACCAAAAATAATACCTGCTCTATCGACATAAAAGGTTCTAAATAAGCCTTTTTTATCGATATATTCTCGCATGACTTGCACGTGAGCTTTCAGATTCGAAAAATTCTGCATGAATTTCACTTGTAGCATCATCAATCAAAGTGATTAAACAGGATTTTTCAAAACCAAACCACCGATGTGTACTGTCATCCATTTGCAGCATTAATCTCACACAACCCATCTGTTCTCGTTTCTTTCTTCCTTTTGAGCGTCTGCGTTTAGCACGTTTAACATGATGAATGTCATGAGCCCATGTTCGTAGCGTTTCACGCTTCACTTGGATATTTTCATTAGCCAATAGTTGCTCATGAAGATGCTGTAAATTAAGGTCATAGTCCTTTGTTTTAATCAGCAATTGGACTTTTTTTTCAAGTCAACACAAGTTTTATTGACCAGCGTTTTTCCTGTGTTGCCGGGTGCCACAAATTTGATGTCTTGCACTCGGTATCGGCTGACATATCGCTCAACCGCGCCTCGAGAACGATTCAGAATTTTTGCGGCGTTATTGATAGTCATTCTACCGTCAAAAACCTTAATCATGGTATCTAGCTTTAGCTGAGCAAACGAGTCGATAACAATCATCCCTAACGACCTTCCAAACACTATAACATGTGCAAAAAAATCATCCGTTAGTTATGTACGTCAACTTCCCCCGATAAACAACCAATACGACAAAGTCGCTTGGTAATGACACTTTTACACTTGAGTTTCTGATCTCAGGGATAGAAAAAAGCATTAGGGCCGCGATTGCGAACACCGTGCCACAAAAGGGCGAGCTAAATTGAATAGCCTCGGTTTCATTGTGCTTTGAGCGGGTCTCTATCCGGGCCGTGATTTACGATTTTTTGTGACATGCAGATCCTGAGATTTTAATACGTTTATCACATTAAGTATGAGCCAATACATTTAAACTATTATTCAAATTGATTAATATGCACTTTTGTTTCATCCGGAAAGTTTGCTGTTATTTCTAGCTCTGCGCCTAGCGCATGCAAATAATTTTGCAGAGTTGAAATATACGCATCCGTACGTTTTTCAATTTGAGCGATGCAATTGATTCATAGCAAAATCATCAGGCTTTTACAGTTTACATCACAGATATAGCTAAATACGATCTGATTTTTAGTAACCGCTAAGACTACTATTCAGGCTTAGGCTTAAATTTGAATGGGCTCGGTGACTGATATTTATAAACGCCTTCTTCATTTTCCATTTCAGCACGCTTTGCTTCTAGCTCTCTCTCTAACTCTTCCTGCTCAGCACGCTTATCTTCTTGCCTGTTACCTTCTGGCTTAAGTTCAGGGGTGCTGCCAGGCACTTTTGGAGGCTCTTGTGGTTTTTGCGGCGTTTCAGCATCATCTTCAACTGCTTCAGTAGTGGCAACACCTAAAGCTCCGCCATGAGTCGCATCAACAGCCGTTTCAAGTAAAGATATTGTTGGATCAGATTGGGCAGCTTCAGCCTTTTCATCATTTACTTGCTGTTGAATGTCTAGTAACTCTTTTCCTTCTTGTCTTTCATTAATTAAAATTGCTTGAGCTTGCGCTTTAGCTATCCCAAGCATGCGCATTACCGATTCAACACTTCCAGAATTATTTTTTGACATCGATTTCACCTTTTCAATTATTTGCTCATTTACACACTATCAGAATAAGCTTAATAAAATATTAATAAGCTCATGTTGCTTATCATTTATTTGATACACTGACGATATTTAATGCCTTGAGTAGATTAAGCGCTTCATATAGCTGATAATCTTGCGAAGCTAATAATTTTTGAGGCTCATCTGCTGAACCTTTGGCAGACTGGGTCTTATAATTTTCTTTGGTTTTTTCTATCGAGTTATTATTTCCTAGATGGTTATCTAAATCCGCTTCCCGAATCAAAGCTAATATCAAGTTATTGCTGTCTTCGTTAGCACTAACTTTCATGTTTTCTACAACAATATCTGGTTGAATCCCTTCAGCTTGAATAGAACGACCTAGGGGCGTGTAATAAAGTGCTGTTGTAAGCTTCACCCCTCGCTTTTCATCAAGAGGTAAAACTGTTTGCACCGAGCCTTTGCCAAAGCTTGTACTTCCCATTATGACCGCCCGTTTATGATCTTGTAATGCTCCAGCAACTATTTCTGAACCGCTCGCGGATCCTTGATTGATTAAAATTACCATTGGAACACCATTCAGTAAATCACCTGGTTTAGCTTTGGCTTCCATTTCAGCACTTGGAATACGCCCTTTAGTATAGACAATTAATTTATTTTTCTTTAAAGTTTTACTATCTAAAAATGCATTACTTACATCAATCGCTGAATCTAACAGCCCACCGGGGTTATTACGTAAATCTAGTACTAAACCTTTCAAAGGCTTATTATTTTGCTTATTCAATGTAATAATGGAATTTTTCAAATGATCAATAGTTTTAGCCTGAAAATGGCTCACACGTAAATAACCGTAATTCTCTTCTAATAATTTACTCTTTACGCTTTTAATTCGAATGATATCTCGGGTGACAGATAATTGAATGAGCTTTTTTTCGTCTTTACGTATAATGGTTAGTTTAATCACTGATCCTTTAGGCCCACGCATCATTCCCACAGCTTCGCTCAAGGTCATACCTTTGACTGGCTTATCATTTAGTTTAACAATGATATCACCAGGCTCAATCCCGGCTTTTGCTGCAGGCGTATCATCTATTGGACTCACAACTCGAAGATAACCATCTTCTAAACCAACCTCTAGCCCTAAACCACCAAATTCTCCATCCGTCTGACTTTTTAATTCGGAAAACTCTTCAATATCTAAGTAACTTGAATGAGGATCTAGGCCACTTAACATTCCACGAATAGCATTTTCAAATAGTTCAGAATCATTAACTTGATTCACATAAAAATTTTTTATTTGGCCTATAGCTGTGCTAAAACGCTGCACATCCTCTAACGGTAAGCTTTCAGACTCTGTGTGTTGACTTTCTGTATTCGCTGCAGCTCGGCTCGCCACAAAAATTGTTAAAAATAATATGCTCAAATGCAAAGCAATATGATTTCTGAATGCCGCCATTTTATCATTCCCCGTGAAAACCTAATACTTTAAAGGTTTTTTAGTTATCTTTTAACCAAGCTAATGGATTGATAGGATTTCCATTATGCCTTAATTCAAAGTATAGACTGCTTTCAGAAAAACCACCGGATTTTCCAACACGCGCAATGATCTCTTGAGCTTTAACGAGTTGGCCCTCAGATTTCTCTAAAGACTGATTCCTTGCGTATAAAGACATATAGCCATGGCCATGGTCAATAATTAGTGTAAAACCAAAGCCTTGTAGCCAATTTGCAAAGATAACTTTGCCCGCATAGATAGCGTGCACTGACTGGCGTAAGGGGGCTGTAATAACAATTCCTCTCCATTTCATATCACTTGCAGTAATTGACTCACCATAACGGTGAGCTAAAGTGCCAGTCACAGGCCAAGCTAAGTGATGCTGAAAATTAGCTAAGGATTCTTGCTGTTGTTTTTGTTTCGCTAGTAAGGCTTGTTTGCTTGCTTGACGCTGCAAATCACTTATAATTTTTTCTAATTTCTTTTTTTGTAACTTAAGGTTTGATACTTTCGCATGCGCTGTACGGATTTCTTGCTGAAGACTTTGTGTAGTTGATATTCGCTTCTGTTGTTGATGATGCAGTTCCTCTTGATTGATCGTTGCATGTTGCCGCAATTGATATAACTCTTGCTGCACTGCCGCTATTCCTTGCCTGGTGTTCTTTAGTGAGACTAAGCTTGATTCCAGGTTATTAAGAGTAGCCACTCGTTTCTGAAGCAATATCTGATATAAAGTTAAGTTTCTTCCAATATTATTCATGTCATTCTGACTAAATAAAATCTTTAAAGTACTCGATTGGTTCAATAACAGATTACTACGAAGCTGTCGATGTAGCAATTGCCGCTGAAATGCTAACTGTGACTCTAGTCGATGTTCTTCATTATTTAATTGCTCTAATCGTTTTTGCTGCATAGTGATTTTATTATTAATAACGATGACTTTATTTTCAGCATTTGCAATCGCGATTTCTTGTTGTTTGAGCTGCTTTTGTAATTGGTTATACTGCTGCTGATTGGTACTAATTCTTGCTTGCCACTGTTGAATTTTTTTACTAACGATTAACAAAGTTTTATTAGGCGAATTGTCAGCAAACGCCGCTAGCATAAAAGCACAGTTAACAATTAATATTATTATACATCGAAATGTAATAGACACTGACCTGTCATCTCCTGTGGTTGAGGCAAAGCCATGATTCCTAAGATCGTGGGAGCGATATCACATAATGCACCTGTGGGCGAGTGAAAGTGGGCTAATCTGCCGATATGAACTAAAGGCACAGGTAGGTTTGTATGTGCTGTATGTGCTTGATTGGTCACTTCATCAAACATACATTCTGCATTTCCATGATCGGCCGTTATCAGTAAATCACCATCCACTTCTTTCACACTATCCACCAGCTTTTTAAGGCATGTATCGATAGCTTCGATTGCTTGAACCGTTGCTGTAAAATTCCCCGTATGGCCAACCATATCAGGATTGGCATAATTACAAACGATAAAGTCATATTGATTTGATTTTATGGCCGCCGTCAGCTTTGCCGTTAGCTCATGAGCACTCATCTCAGGTTGTAAATCATAATGGGCAACCTTTGGTGAGTTAACCAACATACGATCTTCCCCCGGATAAGCTTCTTCAGCACCTCCATTAAAAAAAAACGTCACATGCGCATATTTTTCAGTCTCAGCGATACGTAACTGCTGCATGCCTAACCTCGCTAAATATTCTCCCAGTGAATTTTTTATTTTGACGGGAGGAAATACCACTTCTGTCTCTAGGTCTGAAGCATACTCAGTTAGACTTATAAATTTATTTAATTTTGGCAGTTTAGTGCGCTCAAACCTATCAAACTGCAGCTCAGTAAATGCCCGGGTTATTTGGCGTGCCCTATCCGCACGAAAATTCATAAATAAAATAGCATCCCCATCTTCAATTGAATGACTTCCAGTAATCCAAGTCGGAGGCACAAATTCATCATTGTGGTTTAGCGCATAAGCTTTTTCTAAACCGGATATTGCTGATGAAGCAGTCAACTCTCCATGACCTTCAGTTAACAGACAGTATGCTTTATTAATTCTGTCCCAGCGGTTATCTCTATCCATGGCATAGTAACGGCCAATAATACTACTTACTGGGGGATAATGATGTGCTTTTAATGTTTGTTCCATACGTTCAATTGAAGCTGATGCAGAGCGTGGAGGAGTATCCCGTCCATCTAAAAAAGCGTGACAAGCTAACTTTGGACAGTCGAATTCGCGGGCTAACTCAATCATGGCCAGCATGTGGTCTTCATGGCTATGAACTCCACCTGGAGATAATAGCCCAACAATGTGTAAGCACTTATTGCTTTTGCTAAGCTCAGCAAAACAGTTTTTTAGGACTGCATTGTGTCGCCACTCCATTGAGCTTGCCGCTTGGTTAATGCGGGTGAAATCTTGATAAACGACTCTTCCAGCGCCAATATTCATATGGCCAACTTCGGAATTCCCCATTTGCTTGGCAGGCAAACCTACCGCTTCGCCTGAGCCACCAATTAAAATATGTGGATTATTTTGCCAAAGGTCATCCCAAATAGGGGTTTTCGCTGAAGCAATTGCATTATGCTTAACACGCTCACTGTATCCCCATCCATCTAAAATTGCCAACACGACTGGTCTCTTACTCATCATTTCTAAAATCTACAGGTACTTAATTAGCAAGATAGTAGCTTCTGTAAATTTGTAGGTCAAGAAAATGGCATAAGCTGCCGATTAAGTCATTATGAATTTTTTTATTTTGAATGTCCTTTTAAATGCTCTTAGAGAATTGATTTAAATCAAGGGTTCTGGGTATAATAGAGGCTTAGTTTGGGCCTATAGCTCAGTTGGTTAGAGCACCGGACTCATAATCCGTTGGTCCTAGGTTCAAGTCCTAGTGGGCCCACCAAAATAAGATATAAAAAAATTAGGAAAACTATGTTTAAGCGCATTTTTAAATCATTACTCTTATTGAGTGTTTATTTTGGAATCATTACCTCAGCTTTTGCATCAATTGACATCTGTGACCATTTAGAGATTATGTTCCATAATCAGCTGAGCGATCGCTACAATATCGAAATATCTGACATTAACTATGAAATAGGTCGAAGTGAAGGCCCAATATCTGTTGGCAGCGATGCTTCTCGCTTGCAAAAATTAACTGACATTCTGCATCCAAGCAAAACCCTTTGGGGTCTACTTCATGGCAGAATCCACGCTACATATATCATTAATATTATTGATAAAATGGCTCACAGAGATGAAAGTTCGGAAGAGACCGATGAGTCAATCAACTTTAATCCTATCGCTAACCAATTTACACTCGATATTCGCGCCCAAGGTCACGGTAAGGTTAGAGGATTATGTGTCATTGAAACTAACTTGCATGTTCACAAAATACCTCTCAATAGCAATCAAATGGGTTTAGTCACAATTACTAAGCGAGGTCAAGACACATTTTCACCCAAAGTTAATGTTAACATTTGGCAAGTGAAATAAATATTCAACCTACTCTTCTTCTTCTTCCAAAAAGCTTCGCAATTCTTCTGAACGACTCGGATGTCGAAGTTTACGTAAAGCTTTAGCTTCAATCTGACGGATACGTTCTCTGGTCACATCAAATTGTTTACCCACTTCTTCTAGGGTGTGGTCCGTATTCATATCTATTCCAAAACGCATGCGCAAAACCTTAGCTTCACGCTCAGTGAGCGTTCCCAAAACCTTTTGGGTGGCTTCACGTAAACCGTGTATTGTGGCTGCATCAACAGGTGCTAGAGTTGATGGATCTTCAAGAAAATCACCTAAATGCGAATCTTCTTCATCGCCAATCGGCGTTTCCATTGATATTGGTTCTTTAGCAATTTTAAGAATTTTTTGAACCTTATTCTTTGGAATCCCTAGCCTTGCACTCAACTCGTCTAATGAAGGTTCTTCATTCGTTTCTTGGATAATTTGACGCGATACTCGATTTAACTTATTGATCGTTTCAATCATATGCACAGGAATGCGGATGGTCCTCGCCTGATCAGCAATAGAACGGGTAATTGCCTGTCTAATCCACCAGGTTGCATATGTTGAAAATTTATATCCGCGCCGATACTCAAATTTATCAACTGCCTTCATTAATCCAATATTACCTTCCTGAATTAAGTCCAAAAATTGTAACCCGCGGTTAGTATATTTTTTGGCAATTGAAATCACTAATCGCAAATTTGCTTCAACCATTTCTTTTTTTGCACGTCTAGCTTTAGCTTCACCAATTGACAAGCGACGATTAATTTCACGAATTGCAGGAATATCTAGGCCAGTTTCTTCACTAATACTAATTAATTTCTTTTGTGCACGAACAATATCAGACTTATAAGTTTTTAATAATCTAGAATATGGCTCTGCAGCATCAATAAATTGCACTATCCAATCGATATTAGTCTCTTGGCTTGGAAATGATTTAATAAATAGATTACGAGGCATCTTTGCACGACGCACGCAATAATCCATCACCAAGCGCTCTTGATCACGAACAGCTTTTAATAAGTATCGAACGGCACGAGTCACTTGCTCGAGCTGCTTTGGAATCAGTTTAATTTTTTCGAAAGCTTCAGCCATTAGTTTACGTTTTTTAGCAGGTGTGGCGTGATTTCTACCGTGTTTATTCTGTGCCTTATCAACGGCTTGATACAATTTTTTTAACTCAGTAAAACGTGATCTGGTAAGCTCAGGATCAGGCCCTGAATCAAATGGCATAGCATCACTGTCATCGCTGTTGTTATTGTTGTCGCTCTCACTCTCTTCTTCGTCATTTTCTTCATTATTATCATCTTCACTACTATCATCTTCGTCTGTTTTATTTTCTTCGCTAGGTTTAGCAGGCTTCGCCACTTTTTTCTTTGGAGCATTACTACTATCTTCAGTAAATTCAACATCTGTCTCATTCAGTTTGTCTTCTTGAACAGTAACAGCTTCTTGAACAGTAACAGCCTCTTCATCAGTAAAACCACTCAGTAAGTCACTAAGTCGACTATCTTCGCTGACGATACGCTCATAAATTTCAATAACTTTTTTAACGATGATTGGGTAATCTGCAGCTGCAGCCATGATCACTTTATTACCATCTTCGATCCGTCTAGCAATCGCAATCTCGCCCTCACGTGTCAATAGTTCGACTGAGCCCATTTCCCGCATATACATTCGGACAGCATCGCTTGTCGTTGGCACTTGAGTGCGAAAGCTCGTTAATTGCTCTTCAACTTCCTCAGCGGTACTATCATCTGGCGATGCTTCATAACCAAAGAGCATTGCTTCACTGCTATCAGGTTTAGATTCGTACACGCGTATTCCCATGTGGTTTAACATGCGAATAAACTCTTCAAATTGTTCTGTTTCAGTAATATACTCCGGCAGATTGTCAGTAAGCTCCGGTATCGTGAGATACCCTCTAGACTTACCTAATTCAATCAAAGCTCGAAATTGTGACTGTTGCGATTCTTGTTGTGAGGCCATATTCTCTCTGACTTATGTCTAATTGTATACAATGTGTTCAAACTGAGACCCGTAATCATAAATGGTTTTATATTGATTTTCCAGCAAACACAATAGTTAAATGTTAAGGTGTGATAAAAATACCACAATAGACCTGATTTAGTGTAACAATAACTACCGATTTTACCAGCCAAAAAACTAAAATTTTCACCACTCCTCTTCTAACATATTGTTTTTATTGGTTTTTCTTTTTCTTAACAAATTTTGCAATAATGCTTTTTCCGACTGACTAATACGTTGTTCAGCGGCCGCTCGCATCAACTGTGCAATTTGCGTATCAATTGCTTGGTTGCGTAATCCTAGCACAATATCTGTGAATTCTGCAGTAATTCCCGCTTCGGGACACAAAATTGGATAATGTGCCAACTGTTCTAATTGTGTGTATTTAGGCTGCCCCTGACAATAAGCAAGTATTTGAGCAGTATTCACAAACGTTTGCTCTTGCAAGATCTCTACCAAAAATAATAACAAGTCTGCACCTGGGTCTGCTAAATCTTGAATCCAATAAGTATGCTTAATGTATTGAATAAGCTCTGGATATTGCAATAATATTGCTGTCGCCCGCTGCGCTTGCTTTAAGGCTGGCTGATAACGCGTTTTAGACGCCTGTGCCGATGGCATACTATTTTTTTTATCGAACCCGGCCAAATGCTTAACGCGTTCAGCATCTATTCGGGTTATCTTTGCCAATTCATCAAGTAATAATTCTTGTAAAGTAAAGCTAGGCACAGTTGCTATAATTGGATAAGCTTGCTGCGCAAACTTTGCACGGCCTTCGAGAGTTTGAGTTAACCCACTTCCACGTAAATAGCTAAATAAAAACTGCTCAACTGATAATGATTCAGCGACTATTTTTTGCCAAGCAGCAAGCCCAAAGCGCTGGATGTAAGTGTCGGGATCATCCCCTTCAGGCAAAAAGATAAACCGTGCATCCCGGCCATCTTGCAAAACTTTACAGCATTGCTGTAGAGCGCGCCAAGCCGCAACTCGACCTGCTTTATCACCATCAAAACAAAAAATAATTCGCTTAGTATAGCGGTATAATATTTCTAAATGTTGCTGCGTAGTTGCTGTACCTAAGGTAGCGACAACTCTTGGACAATCATGTTGAACTAGCGCTAACACGTCCATGTAACCTTCAACGATAATGATATCAGCCACATCGCGGTAATTTTTTAGCACATAGTATAAACCGTATAGTTCATAGCTTTTTTGAAATAATGAAGTTTCAGGAGAGTTTAAGTATTTAGGTTCACTATTATCAAGTACACGGCCACCAAATCCAACGCAATCGCCTCTACGGTTCAATATTGGAAACATTATACGGTTGCGAAATCGATCGTAATACCCCCCTTGATCACGTTTAATAACCATTCCAGTTGCAACTAAAGCATCTTTGTGGTTTGCAAATTGTGTCAAAAGATTGTCCCAGCCTGCTGGCGCATAGCCTAATTGATAACTCGCAATCGGGGCACTGATTCCCCGTTGCTTTAAATAATCTAACGCCGTTTGGTTACGTGTTAACTGCTGTTGAAACCACTGGACAATTTGATTCATTAATTTAATATGATTGTTTTTTTCTGATTGTACAGTAACATCGACTGCTTCTTTTGGTATTTGCATTCCAACTTTATGGGCTAATTTTTCTACAGCCTCAACAAAATTTAGACGCTCATAATTCATCACAAATGCAATGGCATCACCACTACTATGGCAGCCAAAGCAATGATAATACTGTTTTTTTTGCGCAACATTAAAAGAGGGAGTTTTTTCTTGATGAAAAGGGCAACACGCTAGATATGACTGGCCTCGCTTTCTTAGAGTCACATGCTGATTGATAATTTCTACAATATCTATTCTAGACAATAGCTCTTGAATAAAAGCTTTAGGAATGAAATGAGCTGACAAAGTAAGCTACTCTTCGAGTAATTTTTTCTTAACCATGTCGCTCACCTGTTTGGCATCAGCTCGACCTTGAATCTGTGGTTTTAACTTGGTCATTACTTGCCCCATAATTTTCATGCCGCTTCCTTCAACCTCAGAAACCGCGTGATTGATTAACTTAAGAATCTCAGCTGAGGTTAACTGCTGCGGCAAAAATGATTGAATGGTGGCTAATTCAGCTTGTTCAACAGCAACTAAATCACCTCTATTGGCTTGCTCGTACTGTTCAATTGAAACGCGCCTTTGCTTTGCCATCTTGTCTAAAATTGTAATAACAGTAGCATCATCTAGCACAACTTGCTGATCAATTTGATGCTGCTTAAGCTCAGCCATGATCAATCGAAGTGCACTTAGCTTTGCCTTATCTTGAGCCTTCATCGCTACTTTGACAGCATCTTGTATAGTCTGCAGTAACTGCGACATAAGCCTACACCTCGTTTTGATTATTTTAACGTCTACGTCGATTTTTACTACGACCTTTAATTCCCCTAGAAGGAATCGGAGTCTCTTTCGCAACCTTTTTCATAAAACGTTTAACAGCAGCAGCTTTTTCCTGAGCACGTCGCTTCGTTCGCTTGACATGTCGCACCCGTTGTTTAACTTCTGTTAAAATCGCTGCTTTTTCGCAGGCGCGTTTAAAACGGCGAATCAAGCTATCAGAATGCTCATTTTGTTTTGCAGTTACACTTGGCATGCAGGTTTATTCTCCTTAAATTGGACTATTTAAGATGTCATTTGAATGGGATGACATCTAGACTACTCGTAAACTATGACCAGCAATAGTACCCAAAAGTAATTTAAAATACAAGCAGCAAAATCATTCGCTGCTTGAAAACTTTCAAAAGACGCGATCTAACTTGCGGAAGACGTCGCTTTTTGTCGTAAAATGTCTAGTTGTTCTTTATTGAGGCTATTAAGCATCTGTAACTGCATGACAGCCATCGTAGCATTCATTTGCTGCATATATTCTTGTAGTTTGTACAGTTGGAACAACATTTGAGCTTGCACAAAATACGACGCTTTAGCTAAGTCTTGCAAACTAGAACTATTCAATGCTTCGCTGTCACTAGCTAAAGATAGTGCCATGTTGACATTATATAACTGGAGTTGCATAGGGCTCATATCGGCAGTACTTGCATTGACTTGGGATCCCAGGCCAGGAACAACGGTTCGTTCCGCTTTGATACCGTATAATACATTCAAAGCATTGGATTGAGCTGCATATAAAGCCGCCAATGACGCTTGATATTCTTGTACATTAACCAATTGTGTTTGTTGTGCAATATTAGGTGCCAAATTTTTCACTGGATTGCCATTATTGGCAAGCAATAAAATCAAATTGTCTACTTGAGATTCATGACTTGAATCGATTCCAGGGTTATTCATCAGTTGACTCATTGTAAAATTACTTGCATCAAATGTATTAGCTGTAGGGCTTGGCATTTTTGACGCAAGCTCATTGGTAATGGTTAGTTGGTTGCTATTATCTCTAGTCATCATTTGGGAGATAGTGCTAGTGGTATCATTTTTAATATTATTGCTAACTTCATTGTTGCCAATGTAACTTCTCAGCACGTTTGAGCTAGTGAGAAGGTTGGTTAAGAAATTATTCGCAAATGTGGCAGTCGCTGCTAAATACTGATCCATTTTACTCAAGACAGATTGTAATTTCGAATTTAAATCTGTATCGATTTGGCAAAGCAATGCTGCAGCAGTGTCACAACACTCTGAACTGTCGCTACCATCCTCGCTATCACTATTATTACTATAATTAGTACATATATTGGTGGATGAATCGTCAGCATATAGCCAGCCAGCCACTAATAATCCAGAAATTAAGATCCCAGCTGCAGTCCATCGTTTAATATTCTGTTTAACGCTCATAATTTTCCTCTCAATTAAAAATTTTTTTAATAGCTATAATTCCAGCCACTGCTTTGATTATTGCTATCCTTACTTTGGTTTTTGCTAAAGCCAGTGGCCGTATTTGGACTGGCAACATCGGTATTTGGTACATATTGTGGTGCTTTTTTTGGCTGCCCTGGCGGTTGCAAATCTGGAGCATTATTATTTTGATACCTTGCTCTATTCGCTGATAATGTTGCTCTTGATGAGTATAATATTGTCTGCAAGGCTTTAGTGCTAGAGGCTGACTGTTGCTGTACCTGTGCTTTTCTCTCAGCTTCTTGTGTATACTGCATAATATTTGCTTTTACCTGCTGATTTTGCTGACCCAATTGCTTAGGGTCCTGAGGCAAAAAAGAATTATCCCCGGCGTTTGCTAATACTGGTAATAATAATAAGCAATTGATGAGATAACTACGCATTTTCTCCCTCCAAAGCCTGAGTAATTAAAGTAAAACGCTCTGGCGCAAATATTCTGCTTAACAAACGTAAACGTTCAAATATAACATTACGGCGCAAAAACAACCCTGCAGGATCATCGTTAGTTTGGCCGATCTCTTCAGCATGGATTAGTAATTTAGATGCTGCACCAGGATGAGAAGAATCTAGCGCCTGCATTAAGCGTAGCACACGACCCATCTTTAGATGCCCGGCAAGACGTATGAAATCGTTACTTTTTCCCACTTCATAATTTCCGAGTTCATCTAATTTATTTCCTAATTTCAAGAGCGCAGCTTCTAAATCCTCATCACCATCTGCCGTCCACTGCTCAACTGCTTCCATAAATGCAATGACTCGGTAAATCACTGGATCCCGGTAGTCCTTCCAAAACTGGTGAACTCCTTCATGACTTAAATCAGGCATTGTTAAATAACCTTATAGTAAAAAACTCAATTCACTTTAACTAAGTATAACGCTAAAAACCTTAAGTGAAACTTAATGTTTGAAGAAAAATACAATTTTTTAAACTATACTGTAAATTAATGGCAGTTTCTTTTTAAGTTAATGTTAACAAGTATTTGATTTATATGTATTTTCTGCAAAAAACTTGCATTAGCTGTAAAAAAATGCTACAACTTAATCAGTTCATTAATTGTACAATTATGAGGGAAGGGTGTTATGGCAAAAAAAAATAAAAAACCTGGTAAGATCAGGAAAACCTTAGGATGGGCTTTTAAACCTTTTGTAAACGTTAAAGGTTGGATCGCTTATGATGAAGTTAAAAATGGCTATGTTAATGTAAAACATACGGTTAGTGACATTTTTAAAGTAGCCGAGGCAGAGCATGAAGAAAGCTTTGAAGAAGCATGTCAAAGGTTAAATCTAAATCAAACTAAATTACAAAACCAATATAAAAATTTCAGCTTGATGTTCAAAGTCACCTTATTGATTACCATTTTATTACTCACACTAAGTATCTACTGGATATTTACTGGGGGTATTTTTAGTGGTTTTTTCGTTTTGTTACTCAGTTTAATTGCTTTAGCGAATGCTGCACGTTATCACTTTTGGATGTATCAAATTAAAAATAAAAAACTTGGCAGTTCAATAAATGAATGGCTGCGCAGTATCACCAATAAGAGGAGACCCTAGTTTTGAAAAATTATCGCAGTTTTCTTATTGCTCTTGCAGTTATTTTACTACCATCATGGGCATTCGCTGAATCAATATTTGGCCCTTATGATCAAGATATATCAATTCAATACTTAGGTATGATTTTCAACAATGTTGAAGGAACAGATGTCACTGGGCCAGGATTTGAAGTCCTAAAAGCCACGCTTTCTTCTTTTAACCTGGCAATCATGTCACTTGGAGCGATTGTTATATTATATAGTATTCTAGTCTCTTTTGTGAATACTGCCCACGACGGTGAAATGTTGGGACGCGAGTGGAGTTCGGTATGGATCCCATTACGTACTGCCATGGGTTTTGCATTGCTCCTTCCCGTGAGTGGTACAGGTAGCTATTCTGTTATCCAAGTATTTATCATGTGGGTCGTTACCCAAGGGGTCTATGCTGCAGATTTTCTATGGGAAAAATCAGTTGACCAATTGATAGGTAACCCTGAGGCAGGAAAAGATTATAACCCCAATAATCAGCAAACATATTTACTCGCACAATCTATCTTTGTTTCATTAGTTTGCGCCAAACAAGCAGCAATTGATTTAAATTCTAGTGTTAGTAATATCGGTCCATCCAGTGATGGAAAATATTCTTTTGGTATTCAAGGTTATACACCCAATGATATATGCGGCAATGTCGCATTAACGAAAATTCCTGTAGTCGGAGGTGGCCCACCGATCTATAGTCCCGAGGAAAATCAAGCTGTGGCGGCAATGATTAATGAACTGAACCCAACTGCAAATCTTTTTATCAGTAAATATAATAATAATTCTGACCCAAGTGAGTATCAACAAAAGATTCAAAGTGCAATTAATTTAGCGGGTAATCGATATAATAAAACGATGAATGACATAGCAAATAATAATGATGGAAACTATCAGGAGTTAGCGGGGCAATTAGAAAAATCTAAAGAGGTTGGTTGGGCAATGGCTGGTTCAACTTTTCTAACGATGGCAAAAATCACGAATGATAACGTTTCTGCCAATTATAGCGTCCCTGACGCTGACACCTACTTAAATATTACAGACTCCAATGGGGCTGTTTATATTTCTAAATTTTTGAGCGATTATCAAAGCTTTGCTACGGAAATGCAATTGGCAAATTCATATTCGACCCCTCCTGACATTGCCGACATCACAAGTCCGGACGATATTACAAATTATGCAGAACAGCAACTCAACGGCGTGCAAGACGTTTTCTTAAAAACCATAGCTTGGTTTGCTAGTATGTTCACTGCAGATGATGCCTCTCAAATACAAAGCCCTGTACTCACTATTATGACTGCGGGAATTTGGATTACACGGATTATTGTAGCGGCATATGCTGCAATTACTGTGGCAACGACAATCTTTGGAGCTGCAGCTTACGCAGCTGGTAATAGTGTTTTAGGCCTAGCGGGGGCGGGACTTGGATGGGGTGCTCTACTTACATTCCTGAATTTTGCAACGACGCCACTGATGATTTTGATGGGTGTTTTCTTGAGCCTTGGAATCACCTGGGGATTTTATGTCCCGCTAATCCCCTATATTGTTTTCACGATGGGCGTCATCAGCTGGATCATGCTAGTCATTGAAGCGATGGTTGCTGCCCCATTAATGGCAATTGGCGTATTGCATCCTGAGGGAAAACACACTGTGTTTGGGGAAGCGCATGCTGGCATCATGATCATTGCGGGAGTATTTTTACGCCCTGCTTTAATGGTTATTGGCTTAATTGCAGCATTAATAATGACCTATGTGGTTGTCACCATTATATCCGTAGGCTTCATGCCTGTAGCAGCATCGATAGCTGCTGCCCATTATAGCATCGTTGGGACTATTGCAATGATGGTTTTTTATACGATGTTAATTTTAATCGGTATTAACAAATCGTTTTCGATGATTCATGTGTTACCCGACAAAGTCATGCGCTGGATTGGCCAACCAGGAGAACAAACTGATCCGGGCCAAGAGCTGCAAGAACTAAAAGGTGGCGCACAAGCAATGGAAAAACCAATAGCCGATACTCCAACCACAACTGCATCTGGGGTTAAATCTATTACCGATGCAGGAATAGAAAAACGTAGAGAAAAAGATAAAAAGAATAAAGACGATGACGAAAAGAGTAAAAAAGGTGGGGGTATACAAGCCAGTCAAGATTGACAGTTTAGAAACTTCTGATAAAGTGCAGGCATTTTTTACAAGTCATTACTTGATAATGCCTGCGTCTTTATCAGCACTCAATGATAATGCTTTTAATAATTTATAGTCGCGCTCAAAAATAAGCCCTTGTTGAAAATATTTTCTGCTTCCATAAGGTATAGATTGACCACGCTCTTTAAACAATTTTCGGATAACATTGGTTATATTTTTAAGGGTCTGCTTAGGCCAATCGATCTCACACATATTCATCAACCACTAAATACTCACGACGCGGTATGTGTTTGCCATCGGTTTTAGAAATGAACCTTTGCTAAATAATCATGCGTATAGTTTCAATCAAATCTAATGTGCGTCCATGCCGCTGTTTTGCAGAGAAGGTTGTTGCTAGACAAAACACAACTTCGAAAACACTATGACTATGCAGCGTTGTATAGGATGGATATCTAGTGGGCGCGGCTTTCGTCACTGCACGTATTGTTTTTTTATGAGAACCTTCTGATAAAGTGCAGACTTTTTTTCCAGGACATTACCTTATAATTCCTGCGTCTTTATCAGCACTCAATGATAATGCTTTTAATAATTTATAGTCACGCTCAAAAATAAGTCCTTGTTGAAAATATTTTTCTGCTTCAACAAGGATGGGTTGACCACGTTCTTTAAGCAATTTTCGGGTAACCTTCGTCACGTTTTCAGGGTCTTCTTGAGCTAATCGGTCTCGCACATATTCGTCGAACACTAAATACTCACGGAGCGCAATGCGTTTGCCATCGGTTTTAGGAATCAACCTTTGCCAAATAATCATACGTATAGTTTCGATCAAATCTAATGTGCGCCCATGTCGCTCCCCAGCAGGGAAGGTCGTCACTAGCCGACGCATGACTTCGGCTACACCATTACTATGCAGCGTTGTATAGACTGGATGTCCAGTGAGCGCAGCTTCCATCACTGCACTAATTGTTTCTTCATCACGTGCCTCACCAACCAGTATCAACCGTGGTTTACGTCGCAACGCATTACGCACGCCTGCTGCAAAACTAGGTAAATGGCGGGGAATTTCAGACTGGCTGACCACACAGCTTGGTTTATTAACACTATCAAATACAAACTCAATGGGTGCTTCATAGGTAAGAATTTTCCGATGGCTTTGCTCTTGCTCGCATATGTAACGTATGATACCCGCTAATAGAGTACTTTTACCTGACCCTGTAGCTCCGGTGACGTATACAACCCCTTCCTCGGGGGTTAGCGCATCCACCAAACTTTCAGGAATATCTAATGATTCCAAAGCTGGAGGAGTACTCGGAATTGTCCGCAACGTCATTTGAATTGCATCGTGAGCTTCAACTTGACAAGCTGTGCCATTAACCCGAAAGCGATAGCGTTCCGTACGTGCAGGTCTTACTTCATAATGTGTATCAACGTCTTTACCGGAAAGCAGCTGAGTTGTGCCATTAGGCCCATAGATATCATTTAACATATCCCCTACTTCTGCATTACTCAATTTACGCCTGGTGATTTTAACTAATTTGCCATAAATTTCTGCTATCACTGGCTCAGAGGTTTGCAACGTAATATCAGAGGAGCCGTTTTGATAACAAAAAACCAATAACCGATCCATTTCATCTTTAGTAAAACGAGTCGGTTCATTGGGAAATAATAGCTGCTCTTGCATGGAAAAATTTTTCCTTACTTAACATAAGTGGATGGATCTACATGCTGAGGCTGCATTTCAGGAATCACCTCGGCAACGTTCATAGGTTGTTCTTTGGGCGTTGCCACTTGTAAAAATTCTTGAGTAATGGCCGGCCGCCATTGTTTAGCATCGGGTATTAATACCGAATCTTGAGTAATACGTTTAATTCTATCATTAATGGTCATTTCGCTACCACCCCCCGTAATGCCGAGTTCAGTTTCAGCGACGATAGGGGAAGATATCATTTGATAATTAGCTAGACGTCGATATAAAACCATACCATTATAATCACGTTGCAGCCTTGCTAAATTAGCTGCAAAAATATGGTTTGCTTGCTGACTACCCTGTTTCCAACCTTCATTAATTCCCTCTTGCCATGTTTTCATTTCGTCTTTACTATCATCCCTAGGTAGCATGGTATAGTCGGGTATCTCTGGCTTTTTATAGGTTAACAATAAATATTCGCGCCAATTTGGTGGCGCTGTAATAAATTTAGCCGGCTCGATAATACGATAAGTTTTGTCGGCTAAACGCACCGTACTGTCATCATTTTTGTTGAGCGTTCGGTGACCTTCTGCTAAAACTGGTGGTAACACATTATGTGCCAGTAACAATGCTTGAAAATTATAAATTTGGTCCATTTCGCCATGGTGCTCTTCAAGCATTTCATTAATAGTTATGGCTCGATGAGCAAGGGCACCTTGGGCGGCTAAAGTCATCGCGACTTCTTTTAACCCATCCGTACGAATATCACTAATCGCTTTAGGACTGCGATTTTTTTTACCCGTAGACTGATGCAACTCTAATAATTGATTTAAATTTGTAGTATCAGTCGAAGCGTAATGATTAGGTTGAATAATTGCATGGCCGCACCCCGTAATAGCTAATATCAGCCATAAAGATGAACCCCTAATGAGCTTAAGTAACTGCATAGCGTAATTCTATTACCCGATTTTCCGGATAAGCAACAATTGATGCCTTATTATGACACTGATAGCCAATATCACGTAGTACATCACCAATCGGCTTATTCCTGACATTGATGTAAACTAGAATAGGTATAGCAGGTTCAATGCCAAAAGTTTTTAATTGATAGCCAGTAGCATTTGCAATTCGTTGTACAATGGGGTGAATGGGCCCTGACCAATCTACTGTTACTAAATTAGCCATTCCCGCACTCGCTAAGTCTACAGGGTGATAATCGGGAGGGGGGGGAGACACTGCCATTTCAATTTCTGCCAGATTCAACATTGACCGACTTGATGAATTTGCAGCTTCAGCGAGTTTTGCAAATGCTGGATCCGGTGGAACTTGTTTAGCAACATTTTTGATCTGAGATGCCCCATTGCTACACCCAATGATTTCCAACAATAGTAGTCCAAGAGATAAAAAAACACTCAATTTCATGTAGATAGCCTCTATTTTTCAGACTGATTGAAGCAGGGAACGCTAAAGATGTCAAATTTGCTGTACAATATCATATAAAAAGTACCTAAAAATTGGGCTCAATACTCAAGTTATGTTTATACTATAATTATTAGCAGTACAAAAGGTATATTTAATCATGGCAGCAAGGCGAATTAGTGCTCATTGGCGAGATAGTGGTAGAATTCCCAGGTTCTTTATTGTAGACGCGCGCTCATTCTATCCTCTCATCTTATTTTTGATGCATGTCAGATTATGGACTTTTATGGTTGCTTTGATTGTAGCCTTGTTTTTTGGCCTAATTGAGCACTACGGTTACTCAATGACGGTTTTTTTACGCATGCTACGAACCTTCTTTGCAGGGAAGGTAAAAGTTGTACGCCCATGGTGGCGTCAAGAGCGATTTCGCTAAACTGTAATTTTTTGAATACTAAGGGTGATCAACAATGAACATTAATCAAAAATTATTAAAAGTTGCAAAACGTCTTGGAACAACCTTTACTCTCAATGATAGAATGATCAGTCATAATGAGATTTTTGCTGACACTGGCTTATTACCAGCAATGGCACGGCGTGCTGATCAGCTTATGTCACTTTGCTTAGGTTATGGCTTAGGAATAAGTTTTGAAGAAGCGGAAGGTTCTATACTCGGGGTTAAAGTAATATTCGATGAAATCACCCCAGATGTTATGCGTTTGTTGGCAATCACAGACGTGCTGTGTGAATTGATTAACGCTTCACCCTCTAAAGAAACTGTGTCACTTGATGAGTTAATGTATGATTAAGATTTTTACAAAATGACACACACCATCGATAATATAAAAAGAAAAGATACAGTGGCCACAGGAGAAGCTCTAGTAACGATTGCTGAAATGTGTCGCAAATACAATAATGTTTTAAATAATATCATTAATATTAGAGAAAAGAATCCCGAATTCACCGCTGATGCTTTTCGTAAGCAAGCTTCAACAATCGATAAATTACACCAAATCAATGCAATATTACTGAAAACTTTAAAATTAGTTACGGAGCACTCCAGAGAAATCATTCTGAATTATGAGGCTGGCTTAGAAAATTACGATTGTCCTAAATTAAATCAGAGTCTAATTGAACAGTTACATATCATCACTACTGATTTAACGAAAATTTATGCCAATAAATCACGCTCATTTACTATTATTCTAAATGAGTTTGAATTGCTAGACTCATTATTAGGGGCTAAGTTAGACCAAGACATTTTTGAATCTGATGACCCTTCTAATAAAATGGCTTATCCATGCATTAACAATAAAACGGACAAATCGGCTTTAAATGCGTCTCAGCGACACGCGTACGTTCGTCTATTTCACCGCAATATGGCTAATTTACTTTCACCTTCAGCAACATTGAATTGGATGAAACCATTATTAGAGTCGGTAAAAAATGCTGAAAAACATGGGTTAACGGTATATGATAGTGAGGAATATGCTCGCAGAAGCCTACGAGGTGAAAATTATGGTTATTTAACCATTCATCTAAACGACACTCAGGATATCACTCATCAACGACCACAAAGGCACGACCCGCAGCTTAACTGTCCTTTATTGACCATACAAAATATAACGATTGAGGACTTTGTCAAATTTTCATTTGGTGGGCATGACTTTCCAATTAGAGAGGGGATATTATATCGGCCCAAAAGTATTTTAGACAAAAAGGACAATTAATAAATAATGTATATTATACTTAGATTTACACCTGTTCAAACAATATAAAATATAGAGGAATTATGTCTGGACAACAACAAGGCGGCGGCGCTGACAATTCAACTGGGATTCTCTGGGGTATAGCGGGAACGTTTATTGTCGTCCTGATTACTTGGTATTTTCTACACGATCAAATCGTAATCGGCTATTTTGCGATTAAAAGTGCTGAAATCGATATCATCAATTTATTTGTGACGGGCTTAAAACCATTGCAGGCTTCGATGCAAACGGTTAGTCCATCTACTGTAACATTTGGTCAGCTTGTGGCAGTTGCTAATGCGGTAGGAGATTATTTAAAATACCCTATCATTGTGATTATTTTATTTTTAGCATATATATTATATGCAACCAGTGCAAAAGCGGGTTTCCGAAAAACGTACTCAATGAATAGTTTGCTCAATCAAGAGCGCGAAAACTGGCCAATTATCAGTCCTGTAGCAGGTTTAGACTTAGTCAATACTGATATTGATACTGGCCCTTGGGCAATGTCAGTCCCGCCCATGGATTTTGCCAAAAAACTTAAATTATTGAAAAAAGAACGTAAGCCTGTAGAAGAAGGCAAGCTTGCCCGCACAGAAAAAATTGAAGTCACCATTATTAAATCAAAGGCTAACCAAGTTTTTGTCAGACAATTGGGGAAAACCTTCCAAGGTGTAGCAAAAATGCCAATTCACTATCGCGCATTATTTGCTATATTCGCTGCCAAAGCGAACGCTGACCGTGACAATTGTACTGCTTTACTTTATCAAATAGCAATTTCTGCCGATAAAGGTAATAAATTAAACTTTAATGGCGCTGATGAATTATTAAAAAAACATTTACCAAGTAAGGTTGTTCAACGTGTTATTAACAACCATGCATTTGAGCTCACATTAATGGCAACGATGCTTAGTGTAGCCCGTATGGATGGAGTCTTAGCGTCAGCTGAATTTTTATGGTTAAAACCCTATGATAGACGTCTTTGGTATGTTTTAAATACTGTTGGACGACGCACAGCTCCGCCAGAAATTGCTGGAGTCTATGCACATTGGTTAGCAGAGAAGGCAATTGGTAGAAAATTAACGGTGCCAATGGTAGAACAAGCCACACTTGCTCTAGAAGAGGCAGTTAATGAAATTATTTATCAAGAAGATTAGAGTATAAAATATGACGCAGTATTCTGAACGCGGTTTAGATCAACGACACGAACAAGACCAGCGACAATTATTACGTGATACCCGGCCATTAAGTCAACGTATTTCAGACTTTCTCTCTGACAATGTCAATGGTGCAATTATCTTAGTGGTGATGGCAGCAATCACTTTTGTTTTTTCAGGGCTTGCTGACATTGTTATTTGGTGTGCGATTGGTTTATTTATTTTTACTAAAACACGCAAAAATACTTTGCCTTTTCGATTACCTCAAGTGTCTAAATTACCTGATCATAATGACCCCAAACCTGGCTCAAATAAGCCTTATATGGCTAGGGGGATTTGTTTCTTTGGCAATGAAAAAAATTCTAATGACGAACTATGGTTTAGTAACGATGATATGCGTACCCACGTACTCATATTTGGCTCAACAGGTAGTGGTAAAACTGTCGCACTGACTTCAATTGCATATAATGCTTTACTTTATGCCAGTGGCTTTATCTATGTCGATGGTAAAGGTGATAATAGTTTATATGCCAATATATTTTCTATGGCCCGTCATATGGGCCGTGAAGATGATATGCTCGTCATTAACTTTATGACAGGTGCGCGAGATGTTATTGGGCCGCAAGAAAAGCGTTTGTCCAATACTTTAAATCCATTTGCCACAGGTTCATCAAGCATGTTAGCGCAGTTGGTGATCAGCCTTATGGATTCATCCTCAGGGAGTTCCGATGGTGATATGTGGAAAGGCCGTGCAATATCTTTTGTTGAAGCCCTCATGAAATTGCTCGTTTATATGCGAGATAGCGGCCATATTCTATTAGATGCGAATTCTATCCGTAATTATTTTTTATTGCCTAAACTAGAACAGATAGTCGTTGATAAAATTTTTCCTCGTGATAAGCAAGAACCCGTAAGCTTGGAAAAAGTTCCTGCATTAGTCATGGAGCCTATTTCAAACTATGTTGACAACTTGCCGGGTTATGATCGTTCTAAGAAAGGGCGTCAAGTCTCACAAGTATTAGAGCAACATGGTTTTATTACCATGCAGTTAACTCGGGTATTTACTTCTCTTGCAGACACCTATGGGCATATTCTACGTACCAACTTGGCAGAAGTTGATTTACATGACGTAGTCTTAAACCGACGTATCTTGGTCGTATTACTCCCCGCATTAGAAAAATCTCCTGCTGAACTGTCGAATTTAGGTAAAGTAATCATTGCTTCTTTAAAAGCAATGATGTCTTCAGGATTGGGCAGCGACTTAGAGGGTACCTACGGCGAATTAGTGTTGCGCAAACCCACAAATGCGCCCACGCCTTATATGTGTATTTTAGATGAGTATGGATATTATGCAGTTGAAGGATTTGCTGTGGTTCCAGCACAAGCAAGGTCATTAGGTTTCTCCACTATTTTTGCCGGACAAGATTTACCCGCATTTCAAAAAGCATCTAAAGAAGAAGCCGCATCAATCGGTGCAAACACAAATATTAAAATTTGTATGAAGTTAGAAGATCCAGTGGAAACATACGATTTCTTTAGTAAAACTGCAGGTGAATCATATGTCACTAAAGTCGACGCTTTCCAAACTAATCCTAACAGTGTTCTAAACACATATATGGACACCCGAAGCTCATCGGCTGAAAAACGTGCCCGAATCGACTTATTAGATTTAAAAGAACAACGGGAAGGTGAAGCGCATATTTTTTTCAAATCTCGCATTATTAGAGCCCGAATGTTTTATGCAAATCCTCAACCAGTTAAACGATTGAGGCTTAACCATTACTTAAAAGTTGACGAACCACCTGAGCGTTTATTATTAGAATTAGAAAAAAGACTGCGATTATTTAAAAATGCACTGAATACTTTAACTAATATTGATGTTACAAATGACGAAAGTCATGAAGAAATCCAAAATTTAGTTAAAATTTATCGCAATGCTGAAGCGTCAAACCCTATTGAGCGTGGTGTAGCTGTACTCATGAAGTATCATGAAGCCAATGCGATACCCGAAGTTGAAGAAACTGAAGATGAGTTACCACTCGATGAAATGAATATATTCGTACCATTACGCTTAACTGACCCTACGGTACCGATGATTGTCGGTGCAAATTTTGAATCGTTTTCTGCGCCATTAGTCAAACGGGGAGAAATACGTCACGCAGCTGATGTGATTGAGCGCCTTGGGGGACGTTCGAATAAAAACGCTCATAGTATTGCGAATGAAGTTATCCGAGACATAGAACTTGCAACATTCTACCCGCCGAGCGTATTTGACCAACCAACAGCTGAAGAGTTAACTAATTTAGTGAAGGGCTTAATTAATCACTTAACTCAACGCATACAACAAGAAAACTCTGGTTCAGATTTAGATGATTTCTAAAAGGTGCTAGTATAGTAAAAACGTAGCAATAGCCAGCTAATTATTTTAAAATAGTTCATCTTTATCTAAACAACAGAATGAAAGTATGCAAAACCATTGGCGACCTACTGCAGCAATAGAAACATTGCGCAAACGTGCTCAGATACTTGAAAAAATAAGGCGTTTTTTCTCTGAGCGACATGTGTTGGAAGTCGAGACACCACTATTATGCCAACATACAGTGACTGATCCATATTTACAATCGCTTAGCAGTAAATGTTATGGAAAAGATTTTTTCCTTCAAACATCTCCTGAATATTGTATGAAAAGATTAATTGCCGCAGGCAGCGGTTGTATTTATCAAATCTGCAAAGCATTTCGTGCTGATGAATTCGGTCGTTATCATAACCCTGAATTTACTATTTTAGAATGGTATAGAATCAATTATAATCATTTTGATTTAATGAATGAAGCCGATCAATTATTACAATTAATTTTAGGTTGTGAACCAGCAGAAAAGATGAGCTATCAAGATTTATTTATCAAGTATTTAAAGATTGATCCATTAATTGCAACCCTTGAGCAATTAACCACCTGCTGTCAACACAATCGAATTCAACTGCCTGATAACGTTGATTTAACTATTGATTTGATTTTGCAAGTTTTAATGAGTGATGCTATTGAGCCTAAAATTGGCTTAGATAAACCCATTTTCATCTTTCATTACCCTAAAAACCAAGCAGCACTATCTAAGATTCACCCACCCGATCCTCGTGTTTCTGAACGCTTTGAAATTTATTACTCTGGGTTAGAGCTGGCAAATGGATTTCATGAATTGACTAATGCCCAAGAACAGCAAAAAAGGTTTGAAGAAAACAATTTACAAAGAAAAAAATTGCAATTACCAGAATTTCCTATTGATAAAAATCTAATCGCAGCTCTCAATCAAAACTTTCCGAAATGTAGTGGTATAGCTTTGGGTGTTGATCGTTTAGTGATGCTAGCAACTCAAAAGGTTTCTATAAGCGATGTGATTGGCTTTTCAATTAACAATTGTTAAAAATCTGGAAGTCACATCGTTCACAAAATTTTGGCCTTTAGCGCTCAATGTGAAACTCATTTCTTGTTGTTCAACCAATCCATCATTTTCCAACTGTTGCAAGGTAGGCAAGATGGTATCAATCGGGACACCTGTCCTTGTTGAAAATAATTCAAATGAAATCGGTTGTAATAACCGTAATGCATTTAACATAAACTCAAAAGCAATATCATGCGTATCAATAACTTTTTGTTGTTGATAAAATGAATCTTTAGCACCTAAGTATGTTTTAGGATGTTTATGTTTGATGAGACGCCAAATTTTCCCTTGATGAATATCTGTTAATTTACTATGCGCACCTGCACCGATTCCTAGGTAATCACCAAATTCCCAATAATTTAAATTATGGCGGCTATATTTATTAGCTTTCGCATAGGCTGATACTTCGTATTGTAAATAACCTGCATTAGCAAGTCGCTTTTTTCCTCGTTGTTCAATCTCCCATAAAATTTCATCATTAGGCAAACCCGCTGGAGGTTTTTGGGAAAATGGAGTATTCGGCTCTAGCGTCAATTGGTACCAAGAGATATGTTCAGCTCCTGTATCAATCGCTTGTTGCAAATCTAGCAAAGCTTCATTAACGGTCTGCTGGGGTAAGCCATACATGATGTCTATGTTAAAATTTTTGAATCCTGCTCTATCCAATGTAGCAATAGCTTGACGGCAATGTGCTTCTTGATGAATGCGGCCTAAGTTTTTAAGCTGAAGATTTTGCCAACTCTGAACCCCCAAGGATAATCGGTTAATACCAATTTCACGATAACCAAAAAAATACTTTTGGTCGACCGTTCCTGGATTAGCTTCCAAGGTAATCTCACAGGTTTCATCGACAATGCCTACATTCTTTATCGCGGTAAATAACTGTTCAATCGATTGAGGTGAAAATAAACTAGGGGTACCTCCACCTAAAAAAATAGCTTCTAATTTACGACCTGCTAGCCAGTGCGCATCTAATTCTAGGTCTGCTTTGAGCTGATCGATATATTGATTTTCGGGCAAATCCCCTCTAAGTGAATGCGAATTAAAATCACAGTAAGGACATTTTTGAATACACCAAGGAAAATGCACATAAAGGGTGATCGGGGGTAAATAATTAAACAACTTGCTCAATGCTTTTAAGTTACGTTAAAATGTCTTTGAATTTTAACACTCGGAACATACTGTGCGCAAATTACCTAAAATAATTGATCAGAAAACTGTAGCAAATTCTAAACTATTTTCTATAGAACAAGTTCATCTAGAATTCGCTAATGGTACCAAACGCATTTTTGAACGTATAAATCCTAATATTATTCAGTTTGGTGCAGTAATGATTGTTCCAGTGACATCAGATAAGCAATTCATTCTTGCAAGTGAATACGCTGTTGGGACTGAGAAGTATGAACTCAGTTTGCCTAAAGGGGCCATTGACGAAAATGAAACGCCTGAAATGGCCGCTAATCGTGAATTACAAGAAGAAATTGGCGTAGGCGCCAAAGAATTACATCTTTTAGGCCGACTGACAGCCTCTCCTAATTTTTTTACCGCAGCAATGGACATTGTCTTAGCTAAAAATTTATTTCCAGCAACGCTGCCTGGTGATGAACCAGAACCTATAGAAGCTATTTATTGTTCGATCGATGAAATTGATCATTTAATTAGCCAGCAAAAAATAACTGAAGCTCGCAGTATTGCAGCTTTATATCTCGCAATGCAGTGGTTGATAAAAAATGAAGGATAATCCTTGGCACCAATATTGTATTCAAGCTAAAAAATTAGCAGAAAAAGCGGGTGAAATGATCATGTCTTACTATGCTAATTTAAACAAAATCTCGATACAGTACAAAATTGATCGGTCGCCGGTAACAATCGCCGATAACAGCGCTCATCATCTCATTAGTCAAGGACTGCAAAAAGCGTTTCCTGATATTCCAATCCTCTCGGAGGAAGCCGCTAATATTGATTATCAAATACGCCATGATTGGCAAACTTATTGGTTAATTGACCCGTTAGATGGCACTAAAGAATTCCTCAAAGGTAACGGCGAATTTACTGTAAATATTGCTTTAATTGACCAACATCAACCGGTAGTTGGGGTGATTTATTCGCCCGTATTAAAGCAAATGTACTGGGCAATGGCTGGTGATTCTGCTTACATGCAGGAGGTAGCCAAGATATCTGTATTACAAACTCGCAGTGCCAACCTTGAACAGTTAACACTAACTATAAGTCGCAGTCACCCCAATGAAAAAATCCAACAATTAATAGCTAGGTTAGCTGATTATTCTTTAGTCAGAATGGGAAGCTCATTAAAAACTTGTCAAATTGCCGCAGGGCTTGCAGACTTGTATCCTCGGTTTGGGCCGACATCTGAATGGGATACAGCAGCCGCACAATGTATTTTAAATGCTGCTGGAGGCAAGATTATTGATGTTAACGGTCGTGAATTGCGCTACAATCAAAAAGAATCGTTGATCAATCCATGGTTTTTAGCGGTAGGTGATGTCAGCATTAACTGGTTTAAGTTGATACTTGGATCAGAGAGTAAAATTAATTAGGAGAGTTTAGTGGCAAATAAACATGTACAAGTGGCTGTTACAGGCGCAGCTGGACAAATTGGTTACGCTTTATTATTTCGTATTGCATCAGGGCAAATGCTAGGCCCCGACGTTGATATCACTTTACGTTTATTAGAGCTCGATATTCCTGAAGTCATGCAAGCTTTAGAAGGCGTGGCTATGGAGCTAGAAGATTGTGCATTCCCTAATTTAAAAAAAATTGAACTCACATCCGACACCAATCATGTCATGGATGGTGCTAACTGGGCTATTTTAGTTGGTGCAGCTCCTCGAAAAGCTGGAATGGAACGCGCTGACTTATTGGAAAAGAATGGTCGTATTTTTACCACTCAAGGTCAAGCAATCAACAACTATGCTGCAAACGATATTCGTACATTAGTCGTTGGCAATCCTTGTAATACAAACTGCTTAATAGCCATGCGCAACGCTCCAGATATTCCTCAAGATAGTTTTTTTGCAATGACTGCATTAGATGAATTTCGGGCACGCAATCAACTCGCATTAAAAGCCAAGGTGGATGTCAATCAAATCACAAATATGACCATTTGGGGCAACCACTCTGCAACCCAATATCCTGATTTTTACAATGCAAAAATTTCTGACCAGCCAGCTACTAAAATTATTGCCGACGACAATTGGTTAAAGCAAACTTTTATTCCAACCGTGCAACAGCGTGGCGCGGCTATTATTAAAGCGAGAGGCGCATCTTCTGCCGCCTCAGCAGCCAATGCTGCCCTAATGACCGTACACCATTTAACCCACGATACTCCAGAAAATGATTGTTTTGCTGTTGCTAAGCATTCCAATGGGGAATATGGTATTACTCCAGGATTGATATATTCTTTTCCATGTCGAACCATAAACGGTCAACTCAATGTGCTCTCAGACTGGGAACACAATGACTTTGGCCTTGAAAAACTTAAAATTACCGAAGATGAATTATTACAAGAATATGAAACTGTTAAACAACTAGGTTTAATCAAAGACTAATAAAAATGTTAACTATTTTAAGCAAGGAGTTTATTTATGCGTCCAAGTGAGAGAGATCCTAAACAATTGCGCGATATTAACTTTATCATGGACTTTACTCAGCATGCAGAAGGATCTGTGCTCATATCGTTTGGCAATACCCGTGTTTTGTGTACTGCCAGTGTTCAAGATAGTGTGCCTAGATTTTTAAAAGGATCAGGTAAGGGTTGGCTAACTGCAGAATATGGCATGCTCCCTCGCGCCACTCACGAACGGATTGACCGCGAAGCTAGCCGCGGCAAACAAAATGGGCGCACCCTTGAAATTCAACGCTTGATTGGCCGATCGCTACGTGCTGCTGTTAATTTAGCAGCTATTGGTGAAAGAACAATTTATATCGACTGCGATGTTATTCAAGCGGATGGGGGAACACGTACCGCTTCAATCACAGGAGGCTGTATTGCTTTAGCAAAAGCATGTGAAAGAATGCTGGTAAGAAAGATGGTAAAACAAAATCCATTTCAGCAACTTATAGCTTCTGTTTCTGTAGGTATTTACAAAGGCCAACCAGTACTTGATTTAGACTATCAAGAAGATTCAAATGCCGAAACTGATATGAATGTAGTGATGAATGAAGAAGGTAAATTTATAGAAATTCAGGGAACTGCAGAAGCCTTAGCATTCAGCCAAAATGAATTACAAGATATGTTAGAATTTGCAAAATTAGGCATTGATAATATTATAGCAAAACAACAAGCAATCGTTGATAAAATGAAACTAAATTAATTAGCTTTAGTCACTTCTCAACTGGCCTTTACGGTGGACTCTTGAGCAAAACCGATATAGACTGAAGATCTTTTGCTTGTTGACACATACGCATTGCAATCCGTTGATAACGGCTTTGCATATTTTGTATTCGATTATATTGCTTTTTCAAACGACTTTCTAAACGCTTAATTTTACCTATTAGTTTTTTAGATGTTTGATCGTTAACACAAGCATACAGTTGAATGACTTTTTGCTGCCATTGCTGAATCGTTTCAGATGTCGTCATGAGTGTTGCATTAAAGATCTCTACTTCCCGCTGCACCTGTCGTAAGATGTATTTAGAAGGCAGTTTATGTAGATTTTTCTCAAAAATACTTAACTGACTGGTCAATGTTTCTAGCTTTAATTTGCCATAATTGGTAAATGAAAGTAACTGAGTAATTTCTTCATGGATTTCTATGATGGATCTCATGACTCACTCTCCTATTATTTGTATTTAATTGTTCCTCGCATAACCAATCATTCTTTAGAGAATGTTCTGCTTATTTATAACTGATAATCAATGATTAAAGGCGCATGATCCGAAAACCGTTGTTGTTTATAAATTGCCACATCTTTAACCAAAACATTAGCCGTAACGATTTGGTAATCGATCCGCCAACCAACATTTTTTGACCAAGCTTGTCCACGATTAGACCACCAAGTATATTGCTCAGGCGCTTTATTGACCACCCTAAATGCATCGATGAACCCTTCTTGATTAAACAGGCGATCAAGCCAAGCGCGCTCAGAAGGCAAAAAGCCCGGCCTGTTTTGATTCGCCTTAGCATTTTTAATATCTATTTCTTTATGAGCAATGTTCCAATCGCCGCAAAGTATGCACTGCTTCCCAGAATTCTTAAGCTGCTGTAAATAGGGTAAATAGCGTTCTAAAAACTCATCCTTAAGCGTCTGACGTGAATCTCCACTTGTTCCAGACGGCAAATAAATTGACGCTACCACAAAATCGCCATAATCTGCCTCTATATATCGACCCTCTGTATCAGCAGTGGCCCAACCTAACTGATATTTGACTTCTTTTGGCTTTAAACGACTCAATAAAGCAACCCCACTATACCCTTTCTTTTCAGCATCATGGTAATAGCAATGATAATTACTGGGGCAAAATATGTCAGGATCAAGTTGTGATAGCTGAGCTTTTGTCTCTTGTAAACATACAAAATCTGCATTTTGCTCATTTAACCAGCTAAAAAACCCTTTACGAGCAGCAGCGCGGATGCCATTTACATTCAAAGTAATAACTCGCATAATGCCTCTAAATTTTCAACCGATTATTAATGGAAGAATCTTATGCAATTTCATAAAGTCCAATTTATCGAGCTTGCTCTCCAAGCAAAAGCACTCTCATTTGGCAAGTATCAGCTCAAATCAGGACGTATTAGCCCCTACTTTTTTAATTCAGGCCGACTAAACACTGGCGGCCAACTCGCAACCTTAGGTCGATTGTACGCACATGCATTACAAGAATCAACTATTGATTATGATATGATTTTTGGCCCTGCCTACAAAGGCATTCCTTTAGTTTCAGCCCTTTCAATTGCATTAGCCACAGAATTTCAAATGGACATACCCTACTGCTTTAACCGGAAGTTAGCCAAAGACCATGGTGAAGGGGGCAATCTAATTGGGCATTCTTTAAAAGGCAACGTATTAATTGTTGACGATGTGATTACCGCCGGCACCGCTATTCGTGAATCTATCACTTTGATAGAGCAAAACCAAGCTAGAATTGCTGGCATTATTGTAATGTTCGATCGCCAAGAACGAGGGAGCGGCAAGCTATCCACTGTGCAAGAATTGAGTCAAAAATTAAATGTGCCCATCATTTCAATTGTTAATTTCAATGAGCTATTTAGTTATTTTCAACAATCATCGGATAATGCTAAGATTATGGCTGCGATGAGTCAATACCGAGAGCAATACGGCGCTATCGATTAGTCGTCAGCGAAAAATTATCGCTAAAATCGTTGGCTCACTGGTTGACTTAAACCAATATGGTCGTGGTGTAGCCCTATTCTTTCCAAAAGTTCTAGCGCCCATTTTGAGTCGCTCGCATTGGCCTTAAGCGGCACTGACAGGACCATGCCTTTGACCCGCTGAGTCACCACTTCATCAAATAAATTCTGCGCTTTTTTAACATTCACTAACCAATAATTAAGCAGATCAAATTTAAAATTAATAGCCATTGAATTTAGGAAAGCAACTTCGGGTTTAACGATAGTTCGATCTTCATCAATTGGGTCAAGATGGATTTTTCTTACTAAATGTTGTCCTAGAGCATCTATCCCTTCAACGAATAAATTTATATGATCTTCATTTGGGTTTTGGATTAAAATGATCAGCCATTGTGTTTTACTAATTTTTTCACTACGCACAAAAATACTTTTCTTTAAAAAAAGGCGTTTTATAAAAAATCCACTGTGCAAACTAGGCAACTCTAAATCTGCATATTGTAGTACTTTATTATTGACACCCCCTTCAGATTTATCGCCTATGATATCAAAAATTTTAGGCAACGTATTATTACAGCGAATATCAAGCAACGAATTCGTCAATTTTATTTGTTTCAAGTTTAACTGATGATTACCCTCGAAAAGGCTCAAAACAATATCATGATCAATAGATTTCATCAAAAACAAGTCGATAACACTTTGATCGTCATCATTTTTTAAAGCAATACATTTACTCCAATCTGATTCAGCTAACAAATTTTTACAATTGAACAAAGCCTCACATAATTGTCTTTTCGCCATATAGTGTAACGGGAAGTTACCAAAAAAATCTTTCTGTATTAAAAAATATTTTACTTCTTCGCTAGAAAATTGTTTAAATAACTGTAAAACTAATGTAGCATCTTCAAGACAACTGTAAATATGGAAATGATTTATTTGATGAGATAGCAAAAATATTTTGGCCTCATCATGACCTTGCTGAGCGGCCTCCCAGCAATAAAATATAGCTTTTATAAGATTAGCTTCTACATACAATCCTACTTGATAGAATAAACTTAAAGTATATAGCGCATTCGCATACTTTTGCTCTGCAGATGAATGGTAAAGCTCAATTGCCTTTGGAGTATTTACTTCTACGCCAAAACCGCTTTGATACATCCCCGCAAGTAGGAATTGAGCTGCCATATTACCTTGCTGTGCGGATCGCTCGAATAATTCAAATGCTTTTCTATAATCTTCATTTAGATATGAACCATCAACATATAATTCAGCTAAAATTATTTGCGCGACTCCATGACCTGACTGAGCAGCGTTTTCAAACAGATTAATTGCTTTAGCAATATTTTGATTGACAACAAAACCAAAGAAATACAAAATTCCTAAATAAAATTGAGCAGAAGGTTGGGTGACTGCCTGAGCAATTAAAAAATCAACCTCTTTCTGTCGGCCATATTGAATCAACTGCTGCCCTATTTCTTCATTTTTTAATATAAAATATCCTGTAAAGTGATGCAATCCAAGCAATAAACTTGCCAATCGGTGGCTACTTTTTTTTCTATCTTTGTCAGCTAGAATATACCGACGAATTGCATCTTTAAAATTGAAATTAAGGTCAGCTTTCCATGCCAGAAATAGTTCGGTATTAGTATTCGCGTCAGGCCAATCTCGTTTAAACATTATTTTCTCCAGGATATTTAAGGGGTAGAATTTTAAATGATTTTTTTAATCTTTTATCAACAATCATCTCACTATTTTATCTTCCATCTCGATGGAGTAGCATATTGATAATGACTGTGATCGACAAAACGTAATAGCAGATGCTCGTCTCTACCACAGGGAATACCTAACCTGGGGGTGCAAGAAATTTTATCTGGTACATAGTCTACATCACTAATAAAGAAATTCTTATTAAATTGTCGCGCATCCCAAGCGGGCACAGTTAAGCCTAGTGAGCGGCAAAGTAATGTCTGCCCACTACATAACTTTTTGACTTCTCTGTGTCCTATGCCATTTCTAGGTGGGTTTAGTTGCTGCATTATAGCAATGGCATCATGGCCAGAATATCGATCTTGATAGACGATACCTGATTTAATCAGAACGGCATTACCATCGCCTAAACAGCTCACATTAAGAGAATCTCCAGCTCGTGAATAGTACATATAGATTGTTCCTGGCGGCATAAACAACGCTCGTCGTTTTTTTGTGTATCCTAAAGAGGCATGGCTTGCTTTTTCATTAACATAGTAAGCTTCAGTTTCAATGATTTGAACAGATAATATCGTCATACGATAATTGACTCGTATGACTTTACCAAGTAGTGCTTTGGCAACTTCAGAACAGTCTCTTGCAAAAAAATCAGTTGGAATCTGGGTTTTAATCAATGTATTTAATATCACTTCGATCACATATCAATGTAGTGTGGCCCACTGCCGCCCTCAGGAAGGATCCAACGTATATTATTCAATGGATCCTTTATATCACAAGTCTTACAATGAATACAGTTTTGAGCATTGATCTTCAAACTTAAACCACTTTGTTGCGATTCAACATATTCATAGACCTGAGCTGGGCAATATCTTTGCTCAGGACCAGCATATTCCGGGAAAGTCTGTTCTAAGGCAATATGAGTTTTTATAATGCTTAAATGTATGGGTTGATCATCGCGATGAGATATATTCGCTAAAGATATTGAGCTTGCCCGGTCAAAAGTTAATTGGTTATCAGGCTCAGGATAATGAATAGGCTTCGAGGCACTCTTTTTTTTCATGCAATTTCTATCTTCTTTGTCATTATGCAAAGTCCAAGGAACTTTGCCTCGGAATAATTTTAAATCTAGACCTGCATAGATTGCCCCTAACGTTAAACCATGCTTTTTGAAATAATAACGGAAATTGCGTGTTCGATATAATTCTTTATACAGCCAAGACTGTGCAAATAGTTTAGTATATCTAATCGCCTCAAAGGCCTCATTAGGCTGTCTTAACGCATGATCGATAGCTTCTGCGGCTAACATTGCAGATTTCATTGCAGTATGACTGCCTTTCAGTTTAGCAATATTTAAAAATCCTAACCCACAACCAACGATAACGCCTCCTGGAAAGGTTAACTTAGGGAGCGCTTGCAAACCTCCTTCATTCAATGCCCGTGCACCAAATGATAAACGTTTACCCCCCTTAATCAGTTCTCGCACGATAGGATGTAATTTAAACCGTTGCATCTCAGCGAATGGATCTAAAAAAGGATTTTGATAGTCCAACCCAATAATTAAACCCATTGATACTCGATTACCTGGCAAGTGATAAATAAATGAGCCCCCATAGGTTTGATGATCAAGAGGCCATCCCACTGCATGGGTCACGAGTCCAAGAGAATGTTTTTTTGAACTAACTTCCCATACTTCTTTAATCCCAAGCCCATAAGTCTGAGGATCGCAGCGCGCACGGAGTTTATACATACCAATAATTTGTTCGGTTAGAGAGCCTCGACAACCTTCAGCTAACACCGTATACTGCGCATAAATTTCTACACCTTGGGTATAATTTGTTTTATGTTTGCCATCTTTAGCAACTCCCATATCACCTGTCGCAACACCCACCAGGCGTCGCTCGTTAAATAATAGTTCAGCGCCACTGAAACCAGCAAAAACTTCAACCCCTAGCATTTCTGCATATTCTGCTAGCCATCGACACAAGTTGGCTAGGCTTATAATATAGTTACCTTGGTTATTTAACTCTTTAGGAAGCATCCATTTGGGAATTTGATATGCTCTGGTTTTAGTCAACCAAAAAAACTGATCGTTACTAACTAAAGTATCTATCGGCAATCCGAGCGTTTGCCACTCAGGTAATAATTCATCTAACGCTTTAGGCTCAAAAACTGCACCAGAAATAATATGCGACCCTACTTCAGAACCTTTTTCAAGTAAGCAAACTCTATAATGAGTGTTTAACTGCTTTAAGCGAATTGCGGCACTTAAGCCAGCTATCCCGCCCCCCACAATCATAACATCATAATGCATTGTTTCTCGAGCCATCATTCATTTCCTTTCTCAGTCTGTGCCATCGTATCGGTTTTAATATTTTTCATAATCATCAACATTTTAATCACTGCTATTCATTATTCACTTATATTTTAACTTAATAACATTTTTTTATTCATCATTGCGGAAAATATTTAAATACGTACTATACTGTAGTTATACAATTTTAATTTAAATATTGACAAATGAATACAGACAATAGACCCAATTATCCTGAAAACATTATTGACTTGAATCAAATCATTTCTAATATAGGCAGTGAATCAGTTGCATTAGATATATTAAAAATGTTTATCAATAGTATCCCTCAAAATAAACGAGAATTATTAACAGCATATCATGCGATGGATATTCAAGATTTGCGAGAACTTTGCCATAAATTCAAAGGCTCTACTGCTTACTGCATCATGCCTAATCTTGAAGACTCTCTAAATAGGCTACATAGCTTGATCATTAAAGATCCTGAGAACCATGCGGCAATTCAAGATTCTTGTCAGAAAGTATTGGAAGCATTCGACAAAGTAAATGAGACTTACCATCAACTCGATATTGAAAACTAAAAATCGACATGTGGTTATCTCTATCCATTTAATTTTTCCACACATTATCAAGCACATCTAGGCGTGCAACACCGTTTGCATCAAGATATAGCCACTCTGTTGGCACTTGCTGAATTTGCATTTCTGCAGTGGAAGGTTTAGGGGTAGGAATGGTACACCCGGCCAATAAATAGAAACTCACACAAATACTAAAAACCCATTTCATTCTTTATAATCTGCCCTTGTCAAAGTTGAATGATGAATAAACCAATAGATGGCAGCAACCAATATGCCGCCAATCAAAGTTGCAAATGCCCACGTCAAGCCACTGACAAGGGAGGGGCTGCTGCCCTGCTTTTCAAATGACCCTGCATCTTTTGCAACTGCAGTTGCAAAGATAAGGTTGATGATTACTTTCAAAGCAATGATCAATAAATATATATTTTGTAATGGCTCAGCAAAAAATTGCATCGAATCAAATGACATCCGCTTTAATTTCCTCTACTGTATCAATGACAATTTAGTGTATTTTTTACTCACGTCAATGACCGATAATTGTAGTTCATTCAGTATTTTGGTAAAAACCGTCTAATTCTACGTGAAATTTTGATAATTTCATACTAGAATATCGGGCTCTATCAAACCACAAAAAATGGGAGGCATGATGTCTGAATACTTAGAGAGCCAAGACCAGTTTACTCCCGAACTTTCCCCAATTGTTGATCAAGCTGGCGATACCCCCACACGTATCACATTAGTAAACTATAGTCGAGACAAAATTCTTGAAAAAGAACTAGAAAGAGCCCAAGCGTGCCAGGCATACTTATCTTCAGATACGTGCACATGGATACATGTTCATGGTCAACCCAAACCATCGATATTACGTGAATTTGGTGAGTATTTTACCATCCACCCTCTAGCGCTAGAGGATGTCATTAACACTGGAGAGCGTGCAAAAAAAGAAACCTATGATGATCAAATTATGCTGATTCTAGGGTTACTTAACAAAAAAGGCACTCAGATTATTAATGAGCAAATTAGTTTTATCCTCGGAAACAACTTTTTAGTCACTTTTCATAATGGCGAAGTTGATCCTTTTCGCGCAGTAAGACGACGCCTACATCATCCTCAAGCTGCATTACGAAGCCGAAAGCTAGATTATTTACTATATGTCTTGGTCGATGTAGTCATTGACCATTGCTTCCCTATTTTAGATGAATTTGAAGATGAAATTGAAGAGGTTGAGCAACAGTTGTTTAGTCCTAGCGGCATTGATACCTATCAATCACTCTACACGATAAAGCGGGAATTACTGGTTTTGCGTTTAAAACTCAGGCCCCAGCGTGAAGCTGTGCGCTCACTAATGCGTGATGAAAATGGGGTTTTATACGAAGATACGAAGATTTATTTACGTGACTGTTATGATCATATTCTAAGGCTTACCGATATGTTGGAAATTTATCGTGACATGACCAGTAATATGCTCGATGTTCATTTATCTTTAGTCAATAAAAAAACTTTCATGTCCAATGAGGTACAAAGAAAAGCAACCGTATGGGCTGTCATCTTTGCACCGATGACATTTATTACGGGAATATATGGAATGAACTTTACCCAAGTCCCTGAATTTAATTTACGCTATGGATTTCTATTTTCGATTTTAGGAATGACAATATTAGGCATTATTTTAGCTCTGGTATTTAGAAGAAAAAACTGGTTATAGTCCAGCAAAAAATGCGTATCAATTCACCTTTAAAGTTGGCCATAGCATAGTTAAACAAGTTTGAAAGCTTGTTTAGTTCAAATTTATCATTGACCGTAATATTTTTTATTATTCAATTGAGAAACGCATGCGGATCTAGCTACTGCTTCATAGGGACCATGGCTGTTGATTCTTGGCTACAATGCCGCCATGCCATGTGCCCAGGTAACCAATAGCGTATACGATAACCGTTTGGGGCATACTGATGATAACGATATTCTCTTGTTGGTTGAGATAATTGTGCTACTTGAGCAGTAGAATAGTAATTCATTTTTTTTGCAGCTATGCTGCGATACATGACCGCTGCTTGAGGCTTCGAATAGTAGGAGCGCGAAACTAATGGCTGGCCATGATATTGCCATGAAGTTTTTGGCTGATTGTAATAGTACTTTTCAGTCTCCGTCGACATTCGGTAATGATTTAATTTTCTTGGTGGAGCTTTATATTCCTGGGAATTCGTTTTTGTGGTCCGATAGTACTTCGGTTGGGTTGATTTTAAATAATAGTGCATTTTTTGATGAGCATGAGTCGTATACTGAGCAACAACCGTTGGTTTAGCATAGTGAGCAGTAATCTGCTGAACTGCTGGAAAATGGAGAGTAGGTTTCGAAGGAATTGAGCCGTATGATATTCTTTGTTCTTTCGCGCAATGTAACGGCGAAGCTACGTTCATGCAGGTATTTGGTGAAAAAATCTGGGGAACAACGGTGACTTCCCCTTGAGATGCCCAAACCAGGAAAGGGATTAAATTAATCAGTAAACAAAATCTTTGCACAAATTTATTTCTCTATCTTAATCCATATATCGGCTCAATAGCTCTTTCCATTGACTACGTATAGGGGTTGATCGATTACTTTCATTATCGACGATTACACAAATAAATGTTGCATCGGCTATTAATTGACCTGTATTTAAACAAGTAATATTCTGTTGCATCGTAAAACTTTTGTTTCCAATTTTTGTGATTTTTCCATCGACCCACAAGGATTGATAGAGAGAGGCAACTTTACGGTAGTTGATATTGCTATTAACAATTGCAACTGAATCATTAGATTTCATCACATGACGTAAAAAATCTTCAAAGACGGCCCATCTAGCATCTTCCATAAACTCCAGGATTCTAGCGTTATTAATATGCTTAAATACATCTAAGTGATAGCCACGAACTATTATTTTTATCCCATCTATCATACAATACCTCGTTTATACACAACCAAATAATTAAGTTTTTATGGCAAACTATCAACATCAATATCACGCAGGAAATTTTGCTGATGTATTTAAGCATAGCATCTTATGCCTACTATTAGAAAAATTATTAGAAAAACCCAAGCCTTTTTGTGTTATCGATACTCATGCTGGTAGAGGATACTATGACTTAAAGAGTAACGCTGCAAAAAAAACTGAAGAAGCTAACACAGGAATTCAACGACTCATGCAGTCGCCACCTGACTCAAAAACTCTACAAAATTACTATGCGATGATTAAAGATTACAATACACACAGTCAAAGTGGCTTACCCATTATTCATTACCCTGGGTCACCATTAATCATTGCAGCCTCTTTGAGGCCAGAGGATCGCTTGCTTGCCTGTGAACAACATCCGGAAACTTATCAGGCCTTATCTGTCGCTACTCGCCCACAAAGGAACATTAAATGCTTTAATAGCGATGCTTATCAATGGCTAAATGCTCAATTACCTCCTTTAGAAAAGCGAGGGCTGATACTTATTGATCCCCCATATGAGCAGGCAAATGAATTTAGACAAATCATTCGATGCTTAAAGAAATGCTATTCGAAATTTTCACATGGGATCTATGCCATATGGTATCCCATCAAAACGCGCTATCCTGTTAAGCAATTTCATAACGCATTACGCACCATTGAGTGTGACAATATTTTAATTGCTGAACTTTGTCTGCATGCGCTTAATGAGCCCAATCGACTGAATGGCTGTGGGATGGCATTTTTAAATCCTCCTTGGCAATTGGATGAAAAATTACGTCAGTGTCTGCCTTTGTTGCACCAATCGCTGGGGCACCGAAATTTCGGCGGCACTGATATATTCAAATTGAAGTAGCTATGCCTATAAATAATACAGCCCCTACCCAGTTATTATGCAAAAATGCTGCAACACAAAGTATCGGCTTACGGTTATAAATCAGGATTTGCTGATATCCAAACATACTTAATATAACTATTAATGCCAAGAAGTAATAGGTAGAGAAGTCATTCATAACCCCTAACATCAACCAACATAACCAAGTTAACAGTTGTAGCCCTGCAATAATGGGCCGATCCAACGAGCCCATTAATACTGCCATTGACTTAATCCCGATTTTTATATCGTCCTCACGATCGGCTAAAGCGTACATGGTGTCATACGCAGTCGTCCAAATGATTGTACTCAAATATAACAGCCATGCATCGCTAGGAATGAAGAAGTGATTAGTAGCGGTAAATGTCATCAGCACACCGATATACCAGGCCATTCCTAAAACTAGCTGCGGCAGATAGGTGAAGCGCTTGCAAAATGGGTATAAAATTGCCAGCATCAATGCAACGATTGCCAGTATAATTGTTTTAAGGTTTAGCATTAGTACTAATAGAAATGCAATCACTAGTAACCCAATAAATAATAAAAAAGCTTCAGTTAGAGTTACACTACCTGTTGCTAAGGGACGATCTTTGGTACGAGTAACAAAGCCATCAAAGTTTCTATCAGCGATATCGTTAATAATACATCCTGCTGAGCGCATAATGACAACCCCAGCAATAAATATTAAGAGTAATCCCAGGGATGGACGACCTGCTGTGGCGATCCATAATCCCGACACGGTTGGCCAAAGTAAAAGAAAGATACCTATTGGCCGATGTAAGCGCATTAACTCAGCATATGCTATCAACCGTCTAAGGAACATAACTTGGAATCTCCGGAAATAGGACTTCACTTACAATAAAACAACTTTTAAATAACCGAAATTGAGCACGTCGCGCCCATAAATTTTTAGGCATAGAGCAGTGCCTTGCAGTTGCTTGCTGATACTCTTGATCAGCTGTCGCTAGTTGAGCAATTTGTAATGCTTGGCGAACACCCCCGGGTTGTTTATATAACAAATCTCCAATAGGTCGATGATCTAATTCGCGCAATATGTAAGCATACTTACCTTGAAACATGGTATGAGGCATCACTGTTCGCGCATACATCCAGATATTTTCATCTCCGAGTATATGAACTTCACGTACAAGCATATAGCATTGTGGATCAAGCTCGAGGTACTGTGCTTCATTTAGAGTCGGTAAAGACCATGTTTGCGATAGAACCTTAATTGATATATCGCTTGTGATCCTACGCATAGCTTGGGTCATAGACAACCGATCGAGCAACCATGGTGCATAATGAACGGGGATATCGTGAGATATTTGAACTGGAAGTTGCCAGTGTGCCATCAATGAAATTTAGGTCATATAGTGTTGTATTGATAGTTTAATCAAATATATTCAACATGCAAGGGGTCCCCTCATGTTAAAACTAGATGTATAAAACACTTGTAGTTTTAGTGGCTTAGTCTAGAATAACACTTTTTAACAATAAAAATTGATTAAATTTTGATCAAAATGGATGTCTAGTCTTTTGAATAAGATCATTAAATTTTTAAAACAAGCGATAGGAATCGATTCCGTACCCAAAATTGTAGCTGAAGCTCCTACAAATATGCGAATTATTACGCAGAAAGACCATAACATTACTCGTGAAAAAATTAGTCCAAATGCTTTAAAGGTCCTCTATCGATTAAATAAGTCTAAATTCAGTGCATATATCGTCGGAGGGGGAGTACGAGATTGCTTGTTAGGTCATGAACCTAAAGATTTTGATATTGCAACGAATGCAAGTCCTGAACAAGTAAGGCGTTTATTCCGTAACTGCCGCTTAATTGGAAAACGGTTTAGGCTAGCCCATATCTATTTTAAAAATGAAATTATTGAAGTCGCAACATTTCGTAAAGACGACACGGAAAGTGAGGCAAGTGCTCGAGCTGAAACTGGGATTATTCTAAGAGATAACGTGTATGGCAGCTTAGAGGATGACATTTGGCGACGTGATTTCACTATTAATGCGCTTTATTATAACATCGCTGATTTTAGTGTGCTTGATTACACTGGCGGCATGGAAGATTTAAAAAATGGGATTATAAAAATTATAGGTGACCCAAAAAAACGCTATCAAGAAGACCCTGTACGTATGTTACGCGCGATACGCTTTGCCGCTAAATTAGGATTTGTAATCGATAAACACACCGAAGAACCTATTACTGAATGCAAACAGCTATTGTACCAAATTTCAAATGCAAGACTATTTGATGAGTGTTTAAAATTATTTTTAAAGGGGGCTTCTAGTCATACTTACACTCTACTAAGGCAACATCAACTCTTTGGCTGTTTATTTCCTGAAACTGAAAAATGCTTATCGAACACAGAGTGGCATCAGATCAGTCATAGCTTTTTATTTAAATTATTTGAGAACACTGATGATAGAATTGACAATAATAAAACGGTTAGCCCAGCATTTATTTTTGCAGCTTTACTTTGGCTACCCATTCAAGTGAGTCAGCAAGCGTTAGTTGCAAAAGGCATCCCTATCAATCAAGCTTTTGAAGATGCAATGAATCAAGTGATTAACGACCAAATTAAAGTGACCGCAATTCCGAAACGCATTATTGCGAATATTCGGGAAATTTGGAACATGCAAAATGCATTAGAAAACTATTATTCTAAACGATCTTTTAAGTTAATTCATAATCTTCGTTTTCGAGCCGGCTATGATTTTTTATGCTTGAGAGTCAATGCAGAACCTAATTTACTTCCAGTCACTCAGTGGTGGGATACATTTATCAACAGTAGCGAAAAAACTAGAAAAAAAATGTGTCGTCAAAAAAAGGTTAATGAAGATGCAGGCGATATATGAGGTATTTATAGGTCTAGGTAGCAATTTAAATGATCCTATTCAACAACTTTATACCGCCTATAATTTTTTAAAAACGATTAGCACTAAGAGCCACTGCCAGTTATCTTCCATTTATAAAAGCTTACCTTTAGGCCCCCAGGACCAGCCCTGCTTTTATAACGCCGTTTGTCGACTTCACACCTCACTTTCGCCTCATGAGTTACTATTACAACTCAAAGCACAAGAAAAATACCAAAAAAGACTTAAAACCCGTCACTGGGGCGAACGCACGATCGACCTTGATATTTTAATCTATAATAGGCGTACTATTTACGATAAAAATTTAATCATTCCGCATCCAGGCATTAGTCAGCGACTTTTTGTATTACAGCCGCTAGCCGAACTTGCACCCGATATAGAAATAGCAGAAAATTTAACAGTCAGAAAATCATTACAAATCAAATTAGCAAGTGCTGATTGGTCAACAATTCCTGAAAAGGTTAATTCTAATATTGTCAATGATCATCAATTTATCGAATCTGCACTTTAGACCCCTAAGGTCAACCATGTTTTGATAACGCAGTAACAAAACCATTACACCTTCAATGAGCAAGTGTTGCTTGAGGAGATGAATCCAAATTAAGTGATTCTAAATTCAATGCGTAAATATGGCCCATAATAATTAACATCATTGTCATGGCGCGAAGTATCATAATAACTTAACTGGCTGATTGAACGCGCTCTCAAATAACTTTCTGCCAATAGTCCGAGCTCAATACCATAACCAACGTCGGTTCCAAAATCATTATTAAGTGCTAAACCAAGCCGAGCATCTATCTCGGGGACTACTTTACTAAAGCTACTCTTTTTGCTAACTGCATTAAAAGATGGCTCTTGCATTATACCCTCAGTAAAATAACTGATTGAGGCGACATCTTTTTGATTTCCTTCACCAATTAACAATGAAGTTGCAAATGACCCAACAAGTGCAAAATATTCATTAAACTTAACTTGATAACGGAACCCTAGTCGCGGCCCTATGCCTTTGTAATCATCCTCAAGCTTCAAATAACCGCTTGCCGTATCAGGCGTTACGGTGGCGTCACTATCATACGTATAAGCATTAACAGATTCATGTGAATTTATACTTGCATAGCGGAGACCCACAAACGGTGTTAACTCAAACAAGCGAGCAAATTGTATTTGTTGTCCAAATACAATATCAACTGCATTATATTCACTTTTAGACTGGCCTGTTATAGAGTCCCACTCGTTGACATTAAGTGCTCCACCAGGAATAAATGGATAAGGTGGCTCACTAACATCTGTCTGATAAAAAGCTGGGCCAACGGTCACAGAATTAGCCATAGTTTGACTCGGTGTTTTACTCTCAGTGCTTGCTAGATGCTGCCAAGCAAAATAAATGAAACGTCCTGGACCTGAAAATTGATAAGTGGCATCAACAATTCCACCCCATTTAAATTCTGGGGTTAAGAAATGAAAATGGAGCATGGCGAGTATTGGACTCACCCCTTCTGATTGGGACAAGGTCGTTGCGTAATGGAAATCATCACTAGAACTTTCAAGGTATAAAGCTGACAAACCAAAACGCCACTGACTTTGTTGATGCGGCATAGTGACGAATGTTATTGAATCATTCTCATTGATGTCACTTGCTAGCAATACTCGGGGGAAAAGTACTACAAAAAAAAGTATTGCCAAAATTGCTTTAAATTTTAACATCAGTGGGTAACCTTGAATTTTCTTGTTTCCATTGTCGATTATTAAATAACAATCTACAATAAGATGCAATGAGTAAAAGCTTTATTATATATGTTTCCACCGATTATCAACTTATTAGGCCCTACCGCCACTGGTAAAACTGAAATAGCCCTAGAAATTGCTTCTGAATTACCCGTGAGTATCATTAGCGTGGATTCAGCGCTTATTTATCGTGGGATGAATATTGGCACAGCAAAGCCCAGCCAAGCTCAACGCCAAAAAGTTCCACATTATTTAATTGACATATGCAACCCTGAAACCTCATTTTCGGCGGGTGACTTTGCCAATATTGCTTGGCAGACCATACAGAAAATTCATCAAGCGCAACGTATCCCGTTACTCGTAGGCGGCACCATGTTATATTTCAAGGCTCTTTATCAAGGTCTTGCAAACTTACCCCCAGCTCAACCAGTGGCTAGGCAGTATATTAGTGGTCTAGCTAAACGTTATGGGTGGCCGCATTGTCATCAGATTCTTCAACAAGTGGACCCCGTCTGTGCACAGCAGATCCAACCCACAGATCCACAGCGCATTCAGCGCGCTTTAGAAATATATTACAGTATGGGGAAAACTTTATCGGGCATGTGGCAAAATACTCATCCTCGAATAACCACGGAAACCTCTTATATCACCATTGCCCTATATCCGCAGCAAAGAAATAAACTCCACCAGCGTATTGCCCAACGTTTCGAGCACATGATGGCAGAAGGATTTATTAATGAGATGGAAACTATTATGCAATCCCCTATGATCCATTCAGCTTTACCTGCTATGCGGACTGTGGGTTATCGACAAGCATGGGCATATTTAACTGGAAAAATAACCTTCGAGGAAATGCAAAATCAGGCAATTGCAGCAACAAGGCAACTCGCAAAAAGGCAATTGACTTGGCTGAAATCATGGCCAAATATTGATTATCAATTTGATCCATTCGAAGACACAAACATCGCACAAAAGGTCGTTGATATCTACCAAAATATCACTACGATTTAACTTTATTGTAACAATACATCGCCGGTTCGCGTTTCTATCTGAATATTAATCGTTGGATATTCAGCGGATATTTGTTGAGTAAATATTCTGGCTTTACTATCTGATTTAATTTCAGTCAAATTTTTAAACTCCACTTCGCCGGTAGCAGTCAACACACTTAGCAAAAAATTTATTTTTTCAGGAATAGTGATCATGATATCTCCAGTTTTCGTAGCGAGACTAAACTCTGAATTCACTTGCCAATTCTTATCGAAATTAAGATCGATATCACCAGATTTCGTATGAAATCTTGCAGTATTGATCCCATTTTCAATATTTGCGTGAATGTCACCAGACGAATTATCTATTTTAAGCGAACTTGCAGGATCAACCACTTTCCATTTAAGATAAATCTCACCACTGCGACTACTCAAAGCAACATTTTTAATACTTTCTGAAAGAATAAGACCTGTATCACCTGAACGTGTATTAACGATCAAATCAATAGCTGACTTACTTTTCGCTTGCCAATTGATAAAAGTGTCTCCACTGTTGGTCGTAAAAATAAGTTTTTCAATATTTGGAATGTTATTTTCGGCACTAAGAGCAAAATCAGCTGTATTTGATTTAACAGTAATAGTATTCAGTTGAGGAAATTGACCCAATAAATGAGTTTTTACCCACATGCCTTGGTCGCTTATTAAGTTAAAATTTATGGTTTCTAAAGTGCTATAATTTTTATCTAAATCTATAACTTTAGTGATTTCATTGCCTTCAAGTTTAAAATTAAGAATTTTTCTGGGAAGCTTAGTCACTTGGACTTGCTCAACTTCAGGATAAAAATCATTGCTACCATTATTGATCATGTCATAGTTAGTCATTGCGAACATACTAAATAGGGTTGTTATTAACATCATTTCTCCAGTATTTTTTCTAGCTAATCGATAAACTACACAATTAAAAAATTTTTAGCAAATTTTTTAACTTTTCAGCAGTTAATTGCCACGTAAATTTAGGCTGAAACTCTAAATCTGATATTTCTCTAGCCATTATTAACTTAATGATATTATCTTTATCGATATGAAAAAAATTTTGTTTGATCATGTCGATAAAAGCTTGATACAGATCGATTTTTGTTATATTTGTTTTTGCATCAATAAGCGCGGCCATACAATAGATAAATTTATTACTATTTATCCACTGCAACAACTCAGGTAGCTGCTGTATTAATACTCTCTCTTCTTGCGGTTCAATCATTATTCCTAAAGTTTTTAAAATATCCGCATATGGTGCAATTTTCTCAGGATCAATATTAAGACTTAAAGGAAAAAATAACGGCTTAGGTATAAATAAATGATTATTTTGAAGCTCAATTTTAGAAATCATATCACACATTATTTGATGTAAGTCAGCACAATAAAAATCTTTCTCATGGAAATAGAATACGAATTGATTATCAAGAACATGCAAAATTCTGATAGGGCTTTTAGGAATTTCTGTATGATATTTAATTTCAGGCTCAGCAACTTTTGGCTGTTGTGGACGATATTGCATTTCAAATTTTGGCGGCTCTATTCCATTCAAAGCTGATCTAAGGTGATATAAAATAAAGTCATGAACCAAATGTGATTCTCGAAATCTCACTTCATGTTTGGTGGGATGAACATTTACATCGACACTGCAAGGATTAATTGTTAAGTAAAGTACGTAACAAGGAAATCTTCCTGGTAAAACTGCCTCATCATACGCTTGACGTATCGCATGATTAACTACTCTATCTTTAATGACTCTGCCATTTAAAAAACAAAACTGCAAATCACTTGCACTGCGAGAATAGCTAGGATCTGCTAGCCAACCGTTTAATGATAAATCAGTTGCCTTAAAATCTACGGTAATGGCATGGTCCAAAAATGATTTGCCACAAATTCTAGATATTCGCTGATTGTTCTTACCACACGTATTACCTGGAACCTGCAAAATTGTCCTGTCATTATGATTTAGTTCAATAGTAATATCATGATGGCTGAGCGCAATTTTTTTTACAATATCTTCAATTTTTAAAAATTCAGTTTTTTGACTGCGTAAAAAATTACGCCGTGCAGGAAGATTGTAAAATAAGTCACGGATTTCAACTGTCGTGCCTACCGCATGTGCAACAGGGCTAACTTTTGGCGTTAAGTCACTGCCCTCAACCATTACTTGCCAACCACTCTCAGTAGTCTTCGTATTAGATTGAATAGTTAAGTGAGATACTGCACTTATACTCGCAAGGGCCTCTCCTCGAAAACCCAACGTCATAATCTTTGTTAAATCTTCACTAGTTTTAATTTTACTGGTCGCATGCCTAGTGGTTGCTAGCCGCAAATCCTCTTTAACAATCCCTAAACCATTATCTCGAACCGTGATTTTTGTCATCCCCCCTTTTTCAATATCAATAACAATTCTTGTTGCTTTGGCATCGATACTATTTTCCAATAACTCTTTGACAATAGAGGATGGACGCTCAATCACTTCTCCAGCAGCAATCTGATTAGCAACTCTCGGCTCTAACAATTGGATTCTTGATAGCATATTTAAGCCCTAAATTCTAAGTGTTGTCCATAATGCTGTGCCAGCCAAGTCCCTGGCGGGGCTTGATGACGAAAATATAAGTTTATTCCACTCATAATCGCCTGAGCAAGTTGCTTCTGATATTTTAAAGATTTTAGCCGGCGCTCTTCTTGCGGATTGGATATGAACCCTGTCTCAACTAATATCGAGGGGATATCAGGGGATTTCAACACCACAAATCGCGCTTGCTCGACTCTCGGATGATGTAGCTTAGTAATCGCCTTTAGCTTATCTAAAACACGCTCTCCTAACTCTAAGCTGGCTCCAATAGTTGCGGTTTGAGATAAATCAATCAATACTGAGCGTAGGACATCATCTTTATCCTTTAAATCAACTTGACCTAACTCTGAATAGTTTTCTTTCTCCGCTAACCATCGTGCGGCTTCACTACTTGCACCTTTTAATGATAGCGCATATACAGAAGCCCCTGACGATTTAGGATTTTTAAATGCATCGGCATGAATTGAAATAAAAATATCACCTTTGCTTTTACGGGTTTTTTGTAGCCGTGTACGAAGTGGGACGTAATAATTACCATCACGCGTCATTACAGCATGCATACCGGGTTGTTGATTAATTAAGCGACTGAGCTCCCTGGCGATAGCCAGTACAACGGTTTTTTCTTGAGTGCCTCCTTGACCATGTGCACCAGGATCTTTCCCCCCATGCCCAGCATCAATCACGACTGTAACATCCCTTATTTTGGAAGGTTTTTTAATAATCTTAGGCGGGTTATTGTCTGAACTTTTACTCACAGTCTGATGATTTAAATCAAAAACCAAACGTTTGCGTTTCAAATCTCCTGGAAATGGTAATAAAAACTTAGATACAGTTACAGGCTGGGTTATATCTAAAACCAAACGAAAAGTTTTTGCATCTGGCGTACCTGAGCGGATATTTTTTACAGTAGAATTTGCTAATTTTACTTTTTCTAAATTAACTGCACTTTTCCCATGAATAAAATCTATCACTAGTCGGTTAGGATTAGCCAAAGTAAAGTAATGATATTGTGGTTCACCGCTCACATCTAAAACGACCCTTGTCGTATTCGGATTGTAACTTGCAACACGAACATTATGAATGTTTGTCACTGCGCTAGTCGTTGATGAAAATATTAAAAATATCAAATAAATAGTTAACGGAGTCAATTTCTTCATTATTTACAAGCCTCTATCAGATGCTTACCTTTTGTTGTAAAAGCTTGCATCTTGAATTCTCGAGTTTCAGTGCCACATTGACTATATGATAGTGAGATTAATAAATCTGGATTTGGCAAATAATTCTCAGCATTTGTAGGCCATTCAATTAAGCATCCTTCTAACAAGTAATCACGAAAACCTAGAAACTCTAACTCTTGTGGATCAATTAAACGGTATAAATCCAAATGATGAAACGTTCCTTTCACTGTTTGATAGCTTTCTATAAGAGTAAAACTAGGACTACGGATATGACCGGTGACCCCCAGTGTTCTTAACCACTCACGTACAAAGGTTGTTTTACCAGAACCTAATTCACCTTGTAAATAGATTAATAATGGTAAGCTTGAATGCACAGCCATTCGTGTAGCTATACCCGTTAAATCTTCTTCCGTTAAATTAGCCAAAGCAAGCTCATTCTTCATCATAGTCATCTTGCTTAACTTTGTTGTTAATGATCTGCCGCGTAAAAGGCAATAATTCGCTTGCAAGCAATCCTCGTTCACCATACTTTAAGGCAGCTAAATCACCAGCTTTTGCATGAACCATAGTCGCTAAATATGTGGCCCGTGTAATTGGCAAGCCTTGCGCGATAAATGCAGCAATAATTCCAGTCAATAAATCACCCATCCCCGCTGCTGCCATCCCCGGATTCCCTGCATAACAAACGTATGTTGGCTCTTGAGCTGCACTAACGATACTGCCCGCACCTTTTAACACCACCGTACCACAAAAAAGCTGCTGTAATTGCTGAGCAGCTGTGAATCTGTCATTTTGTATATCTGCTACCTCAACTCCTAATAGGCGTGCCGCTTCACCAGGGTGGGGCGTCAATACCCATTGCGTTTTTTGGCAAGGATTACGAGATAATAAATTGAGGCCATCTGCATCAACGACCATTGGAATGTCTAACTGGGTTACATAATGCCACAAATCTTGTGCCCACATATCCTGACCTAGCCCAGGACCTAGAACAATGACGGAAGCCCTGGCACACAGTGATTCAAGTTCATTCGCTTGGGTCACGCCATGACACATGATTTCTGGGCGATGGCCAACTATCGTCGTTACATGCTCAGGTCTAGTGGCAACTGAAACCATACCTGCTCCCGCGATTAAAGCTGAGTTGCCTGCTAGACAAACTGAGCCTGGCATCCCATAGTTACCGCCAACGACTAATACGTGCCCAAAATGCCCTTTATTAGTATTTACTCTACGCGGTAAAAAAGCCCAATTGATTTCGTCTTCTAGTATTCGTACTGCTGTCTCAGCTAGACAATCTAAAGCTTCGGCCGGCACATTCAAATCCGACCACACAAGAGTACCACAACACTCAAGCCCATCTGCCGTAAGTAACCCTTGCTTGACGCTTAAAAAGCTAATCGTAACATCAGCCTCGATTGCCACACCACAACGTGCTCCAGTATCAGCATTCAATCCAGAAGGAATATCTAACGCTAAAATAACTGCGGGCTGAGTATTTAATAAGTGAATAGCTTTAGCAAATTCACCTGTCACTTCTCGCTTTAAACCTGTGCCTAAGATGGCATCAACGATCACATCAACATCAAGTTCAAAAGGTTGATCATCGACTTTAAATGGAGTTAAAGTCACACCAGAGTTTCTACAAGCTTCAGCAGCAGCGCGTGCCGCGCCATTTAATTGTTCAGGATTGGTTAAATAATACACAGTCACATCAAATTGCATCTGGTGTGCTTGTTGCGCCAATACATATCCATCGCCCGCATTATTCCCGGCACCACAAAATACAGCTATTCTATTTGCATCAGGCCAAATTTGGCACATTAATTCAAAACTATCCATCCCCGCAGCATGCATTAGTGACTGCTGAGATATGCCATATCTTTGGATCAAAAGTTGCTCAAGTTTTGTCACTTGCTCAACATTAGCCAATACTTCTGGTAAATCAATAGAAAACATAAGGCCCCTAGACTATATGTGAAAAGTTATCATTCCAGAAAATGCCTCGCAAAGCAAGTGAGCTTGGCATCGTTACCATTTTTAAAAGGGGCACGAAATTAGCCTTTGAAATGTATGTCTAGCTGAGGATAAGCAAAGCATATATGATGCTCTCTAAATTTCTCTGCAATTAAAAAGTTTAGTTCACTGATAATAATATTTTTACGATTGACGTCATAGATATGACTTCGTAGCTCAAATTCTAAGTGACTATGATCAAAGGAACGGAACAACACACGGGGCGTGTAACCTTCTTTATCAAGCACTTCTGAATGACCATTTGCAATTTCTAGTAATAATTCTTCGGCTTTGCGAATATCACTATCATAGCTTATTCCGATCACATTAGAAATTCTCCAAATTGGATTACGGAACATGTAATTCGTCACTTGTGTAGAAATAAATTCGGCGTTAGGGACCATAACATCAGATTTTTCCATAGTTGTAATTTGAGTCGCTCTGATACGAACTTTCTTGACATGACCCTCAGTCGGCCCAACCATTATTCTATCACCAGGTTTTACCGATTGCTCTAGAAGCAAGATGACTCCAGCAACAAAATTTTTAACGATATCTTGCAAGCCTAAACCAACCCCAACAGACAAAGCACCTGCGATGATTGCCAGTCCAGTAAAATTAACGCCCGCAATCAATAAAGCAACAATCAACGCTGTCGCAAAACCTGAATAATTAACCATAGACGCAATTGCAACTTGGCCTGGTTTTCTAGATTGAGGTTGATATTGTCGAGTGATGCCACGCACAACCAGCCGTACAATTAAACTTAGTAAAGAGAAGATCAACATTGCTGCCACTATTCGAGCAACATTCAGATTGATATCAAACACCAAAAAACCTTGATAAAATCGATTAATAAATTCTTTTATTTGGGTGCGCGTAAAACTCCATGCAAACATCATGGCACTAATAAACATATAGAAAATAATAATGAAAATACAAATTTTAATTAATATAAATTCATAAATCCGGCGGTGAGATTTAACGTTAAAAAAGTTATGTAAGGTTTTAGCTGGCTCACATCCAGGATTAATCAGGCGTTGACAAAGAATATTAACCATTCTAAAAATAAACCAAGTGACCGAAAAAATAACAACTGTCAAGGTTACGCCTCGAACTTGTAGCAATGCTAATCGATGATAGCCCATCCATGTAGAACCTATTAAGCTAATAAAAGTTATTGTGACTAATGCTTCAAGTAAAGCGGCGATAACGGGCCTTCCCTGAATTTTCTTAAAATATGTGATTAACGGCCAGCAAAGGTAAATGAGCAGTCCAACTAAAACGGATAGATAAGTGACTAAAACCAAATCAACAAATTCATCTTGTAATGCCTCGGGACTGAAAATCATTGCCGAAATGAATCCGATTAAAATTGCAGTTAATAAATAAACTGCTCGACGATATAAGATTTTATGATATTCATTGAAAAAATTCTTTTTACCACTATTAGAAATTTTACTATTTAATAAAAAACGCATGGTTGGCAGGGCAATAAAATAGGCTAGGCTTACGCGAAGCACTCGGATTATATGCGGAGCTTGTTCATTGTTCCAAAATTCTACTTCCGTCACGATTAAGAAAAACAATAGTAATACAATTGGATATAAAAACTGACCTAATTCGAACCACTTTAAATATCTTTTATTAACATATACGGCTAGTGCCAATGTAATTACAAAAAAAACACTCCAAAAGATATAATATGAAACCTCAGCTTTAACTAAACTCTGAAAGCCAATTGTATTTATCGCCCCAGAAACCGATATTTTTTGCAGGTCAATTGCAGGCAAATTACGAACCATTGTTGATATCGTTTGCTGCCTAGATAATGCTTGGCGTGCACTTAATTCGGTGACCATATCCTTTAAAGTGGCTATTGAATCGTTTGTTCGAAATATTAATAGACGACATTCAGCCAGTTTTTTTTCGATCTGCATTTGCTGTTTTTTAAGGGTCTCATATTCTTTTTTTTCATTCGGTGATAATAATTTTACATCACCAATGATGGAAAGTTTTTTAAATGTATCTAATTGGTAAATCATTTGTTTTTCACAAAGTATGGCTTGATCACGAATTTGGGTCACTTGATGAAGTTTATGCTGTAACTGACTCAGATCTAGAGCGTTAGCTTTTAATGATTGATTGATTTGATCAAACTCTTTAGTAGTAACATTGGGATTAAATTCATTATCTTCTGCAGCAAAGCTTATTATTTGAACAAATGTCAAAATAACAATGAGTACTATCCTTAGATTTGCTACCGTCATTTACTTAGCTTACAATATGCACAATGATTTTTCCCTAGCATATAGTGTTCCATATTCTCAGCAAAAATGATTGATTACCAAAAATTAGCAACCCAACTGCAAAATTGGGCAGTTGAATTAGGGTTTAGCAACCTAGGGTTTACCCATGCTTGTCTTGACGATTATTCCGAAAAATTTAAATCATGGCTTGCCCAAGGATTTCATGGCGAAATGGATTATATGGCCAGAAACCAAGAATTACGCCTTGATCCCGCGCAATGCATGCCTGGTACAGTGACTATTATTTCAGTCACCATGAATTATCTACCTCCGGCAACAAATATCATTAAAAATTTAAAAAATCGCACCAAAGCTTACATATCACGTTATGCATTAGGTGGGGATTATCACAAATACATGCGCAAACGCTTACAAAAACTAGCAGATAAATTAACCACTGAAATAGGACCATTTGGCTATCGAGCTTTCACTGATAGTGCCCCTGTTTTAGAAAAACCCCTTGCGGAAATGGCAGGCTTAGGCTGGATTGGTAAAAACACTTTATTAATGAACAAGCAAGATGGCTCCTGGTTTTTTATCGGTGAATTATTTACTGATCTACCTCTCCCTACCAATCAAACTAAAGTCACCGACAGCTGCCGCAAATGTAAAGCATGTCTAACCATATGCCCTACTCAAGCAATAGTTGAGCCTTATCTACTGGATGCTAGACGTTGTATCTCCTATCTCACTATTGAGTATAAAGGGATCATTGATGAATCATTGCGGCCTTTGATAGGGAATCGAATTTATGGTTGTGATGACTGTCAACTGATCTGCCCTTGGAATCGTTACGCACAATCTTCTCAGCATCAACACTTTAACCCTAGAAAACAATTAGATGACAGTGACTTACTCACCTTATTTAATTGGAGTGAAATAGAGTTTTTAAATAATACCGCCGGATCGCCTATTAAAAGGATAGGCTACGATAGATGGCAACGTAATATAGCCATAGCACTTGGTAATGCACCGTATCGTCAAGAAATCATAAGCGCTTTAAACGCTAAATTTTCAAGTTGCAAAGAATTAGTCAAAGTGCATATTAAGTGGGCACTGGAACAACAGTTAATCAAGCGAAATCAACCTACTAAAAATGACGTGCCAACTGCACTAAATAAATTGCATCTGTCTGCAAAGCTTAATCAGAATTATTAACGCTAGCTGATCGTGTCATTTCAAGGTATTATTTTACTTAGATAATTAGATTCTAAGGACTCAATGACAAAAAGCACAAAAAATTTAATTTGGCTAGACATGGAAATGACTGGGCTTGATGCAAAATATGAGCGGATTCTTGAAATTGCTACAGTAGTAACTGATAAATATTTAAACGTATTGGCTCACGGTCCCGTCTTGGCCATTTGGCAACCCACTGCTATTTTAGAGAACATGGATCGCTGGAATACAGAACATCATAGTCAGTCAGGATTAATTGATAGAGTGACCCAAAATGGAGTTTCGGAAACTGAAGCCGAAGCTCAAACACTGGCTTTTTTACATCAATGGGTGCCTAAAGGAAAATCACCATTGTGCGGCAACACCGTCTCTCAAGATAGACGATTTATGACTCGTTATATGCCAAAATTAGAACAATACTTCCATTATCGCCACATCGATGTAAGCACTGTCAAAGAATTAGCAAAACGCTGGCAGCCGAAATTATTGACAAAATTTAAGAAACACGGCAAACATCAAGCTTTAGAAGATATATTAGAATCAATTGCTGAGATGCAATTTTATCGAGATAATTTTTTTAACATAAGCTCTGCTCTTAAAATAGGCGATGCCCTCAATGAGTAACAATCTTTTCATTCAAACGGTTGCATGTGTAGTTGGTGCCTACTTGCTAGGATCCATTTGTAGTGCGATATTTTTTTGTCGATTACTTCAAAAACCTGATCCACGTACAGTGGGTTCAAGAAATCCAGGAGCTACAAACGTATTACGTTGTGCTGGACGTTTAGCTGCTATTCTCACTTTAATGGGTGATATTCTAAAAGGCTTCATTCCCGTTGTTATTGCAAAAAATTTTGGACTTGCTCCACTCTATATAGCTATTGTTGGCTTTGCTGCTTTGTTAGGGCACTTATTTCCCATTTATTTTAAATTCAAAGGTGGCAAAGGCGTAGCAACCACCTTTGGTGTGATCTATGGTCTAAATATTAGTCTGGGTTTGTTAGCGACGTTAACCTGGCTATTATTAGCGTTAACCTTTCGTTACTCATCTTTGGCTGCAATTATAATGGTTATCGCACTACCGGGCTACTGCTATTTACTTGACTTACCATTCTATATTCTGCCTACCAGTCTATTAACCCTCATAGTGATCATCACTCACCAGCAGAATATTCGTCGTTTAATCGCGGGGAAAGAAAGTAAATTAGGCCATAAATATTAATTGCTAAATTTTGCTAATGTATTCAACCATTAAAGTTTATCTTGACGCCAATAATATAGATGATATTCTTCTTCAACTGGATCAAATGCTAACTGGATGATCTGCCACTTTTTATCACCTGCCGCTTTATCTCCTAAATTCACAGCAATACGCATTGGCATCGCCGCTGCATAAGACATGTATTGCTTGCGAAGAATTTGTAGAGGCAAATTATATTTTAGAGGTGTTTTTCTATCATTTTGAATGACAAATACTTGATAAGTTTCGTCTGGTTCACTCGATAAACTGCAATACATTGCACAATTTAATTGTAAAGCATAGACTTTATGCTTTGTTAATAGTAATTGTAGAATATTATTGCCTTGCCCAAATAACAAATAACTTCCTTGACTGCTTTTAATTAAATTATTATAAACCTGCACACTCTTAGAGTGGGGCTCCTTTTTATCGATATCTGGTGACGGGCTAGCATCATCGTAATAAGGACCGTCAGAATATTCATTGTTTGGATCTAAACGAAATTGTTCCAATACACTACTTAAAGTTTTACCATGGCGCTCAATAGCATTGCTGAGCATGTCATCGCTAGCTGCCCAACCAAATATTGTGGTAAAAAAGCTAATTGCTAATATTAATAATCTCATACGTGGACCGCAGCTAAATCAGTTAATGGCCACTGTGCTCTAGGCTCAATTTTAAGAGGTTCGACAAACCCTGCTCGTAAACGTAAAGCCCCTGCATATGCAATCATTGCACCATTGTCTGTACAATATTCAGGATCAGGAAATGCAACTGTCAACTGACTAGCCTTAGCCCATCGATTAAATTTCCGACGTAAGGTACGGTTAGCACTAACACCCCCGGCAATCACAATTTTTTGACATTTTGTTAACTGCACTGCTCGCTGTGTTTTTTTTAATAAAGTTTCCGTGACAGTATCTTCAAATGCAAAAGCTATATTTGCTTTGGTTTGTAAATCAAGCGTCTGTTGCTGTTTAATTGTTGTCGCCACTTGGGTTTTTAACCCACTAAAGCTTAAATCACAACCAGGACGGTTCATCATAGGCTTAGTAAACACAAAAAAACCTGGCTTTCCTTGCTCGGCTAATGCCGCTAATTCCGGCCCACCGGGATACGGCAGACCTAATAATTTAGCAGTTTTATCAAACGCTTCACCCACCGCATCATCAATAGTTTCACCTAATATCTTATATTGACCGATGGCTTCGACATAAACTAGCATGGTATGCCCACCTGAAACAAGTAATGCTAAAAATGGACAATCTAAATCAGACTTGCTCAGCAACGGCGCTAATAAATGACCTTCCATATGATGCACAGCAATGCTAGGAATATTTTGCGCATAGGCTAGGCTGCGACCAAAAGCTGCGCCAACGAATAATGCACCGATTAAACCTGGACCGGCAGTATAAGCTATACCGTCAAGATCGCAGCGATCTAACTTTGCCTCAGCCAATGCATTTTTTACCAACGGCAATAATTTATTACTATGATCCCTAGCAGCTAGCTCTGGGACAACTCCTCCATAACTGGCATGCAACCCAACCTGACTATAAACTTGATTAGCAAGAATCCCTTGACTCACATCGTATATAGCAACAGCGGTTTCATCACAGGAAGTCTCAATCCCCATCACCACATTAATATTAGTCACTTCCGCGCTACCCCAGACTCTTTTGCTGCCTGTGTCACTGCCTCAGCGACTATCGTTGCAACTCGCTTATCAAACACACTAGGAACAATATAGTCTGGACGCAATTCATCTGGTGAAATCACATTCGCGATAGCGTTAGCTGCAGCTAATTTCATAGCTTCATTAATATCAGTAGCTTGGCAATCTAAAGCTCCTCTAAATACCCCAGGAAAAGCTAACAAGTTATTGATTTGATTAGGAAAATCACTGCGACCTGTAGCCATAATTTGGACATAAGGTGCGGCCATCTCAGGCATAATCTCAGGTGTTGGGTTAGCCATTGCAAAAACAATAGGATTCGGATTCATAGCTTTTAAATCCTCAACGTCAATAACTCCTGGACCAGAAAGTCCAATAAAAACATCTGCTCCGCGCATCACCTCTTTTAAACTTCCAGAAATTTGTTGAGGGTTGGTTGACTCAGCATAAGCACGTTTAGCTTCATCAAGATCATCTCTAGAGCCGACTAAGGCACCTTTACGGTCACAGCCAATAATCTCGGTAACCCCTAAGTCTTGCAACATTTGGGTGCACGCAAAGCCAGCAGCCCCTACTCCACTAAACACAACTTTCAACTCCTCTGGCCTTTTATCAACCAAGCGCAGCGCATTAATAAAAGCCGCGGTTAAAACAATTGCTGTCCCATGTTGGTCGTCATGAAACACAGGAATGTCTAATTCTTGTTTCAATCGCTTTTCAATGGTAAAACAACGAGGAGCAGAGATGTCTTCTAAATTAATTCCCCCAAAAGCTGGAGCAATGTGCTTAATTGTGGCGACAATTTCATCAACATTACGAGTATCTAAACAAATTGGGAACGCATCAACATCTGCAAACGCTTTAAATAGCATCGCTTTACCTTCCATTACAGGTAACCCAGCTAATGGGCCGATATCTCCTAAACCTAAAACAGCGGTTCCATCCGTAACCACGGCAACAGTATTACGTTTAATAGTGAGATTGTAAGCAAGCTCAGGATGCTCATGAATGGCTGTACAAATTCTAGCCACACCTGGCGTATAAGCCATAGATAATTCATCACGATTACGAATTGGGATTTTACCTTGAACCGAAATTTTACCTCCCAAATGCATTAAAAAAGTACGATCTGAAGTATGCACAACTTCCACATTTGGAATTGTACTTAACTGCTTGAATATTTTCTCAGCTTGTTCTTGATCATGAACATGCAAGGTAAAATCTCTAGTCGTCCAGTGCGTTTCAACGTTAATTAAATCAACTGCATTAATTTTAACACCAGCAGCGCGAATAGTCTCTGTCACAGTGGTTAAACTATTTTGGTCACTATTCGCAAGTTTTAGTCGCATAATCAAAGATGTATCAGCGTCAGCATTAGCAAGCATTTAATACTCCTATTAATAATAAAGATAATTTATTGACAAGTTTAAGCTTGATAATATTTTATATTTTATATTGACGCCAGTCTTATCTGAATTTATACCTATAGCCTTCAGGCCTTCTCAAACAACTCACATGTACGCGGTTGATTTATTCAACAAAAAAACAACCCCGTGAAATTCTATTAAAAATATTATATTATTTCATTTGCACATAAAGATGCCATTTAATAATAAATTTGTACATTGACTCGCATAGCAAATTTTTGGTCTATAATGATATCATCCAATATTAAAAGTTATGAAACCATGAGTATTACTACAAACAAAGAAATTAAGAAAAAGCTACCTCGCAGAAAATCGATGGTAAGCCCGATCATCTTCTTGACTCTTATTTTTTTTCTTAGTCAATATGCATATAAAATTTACAATTATGGTAGCCTTTTAAATAACGGTGAAATTTATAACTTTCTAAACCATGAAGTGCTGCGTTCGGGGGTCATTGACCTCAGTCTATTATATGCCGTATTCATTCAAGTACTACTAATCACAATATACATTTTACTCATCTGGGGAACCACCCGATGTATTGGGGTGGTTTTTAGCTTAACGTGCAGAAAAATGCGAAGCTGGGCAATACTGATTTGGTTAATATTTACGATTACTATATGTTTAGCACACGAGTATTTTTATCCCTACTCGGAATTTTCACTATTGAGACAATTACTCGAGAATATTAATATCAATATTACTGAAACTCAATTAAAGTATGCAGTGATTACCGGTGCAGGGTTATGCAGCATCGTTGTCCTGATAGCGTTGATGGGCTTAATCACTCTAAGCGTAAGAAATTTTATCAAAACAACCATAATTCTTCTGATATTAGGCTGTGGGGGTTATTTTGGATGGCAAAAATACTATTTTGCATATAATGAAGTCAATAGCAACCAGCCTAAGCTTCCTAATATCGTACTGATTAATCTAGATGGGCTTTCACCAAAACAGCTGAGGATATCTCAACCTAAAAAAGACTTAACCCCAATCATTAATGATTTTATTGATCAGTCCACATTATTTACACGCAATGTAACGCCGTCACTACAGCAATTTCCTACCTGGATAAGCGTACTTACTGGAAAATATCCTAATTCTACATGCGTCTCTGCAAATTATACGCAGGTTCCAAATAAAATTATTGAAGATAATCTAATAAAAATCGTCAATAATAAAGGCTATACTAGCATCTACGTATCAGATAGTAGTCAAACTGTAAAATTACAACAGTTAAAAAGCTTTAATAAAATATATGCGCCACCGAGTAATTTTAGTAACATTTTAGTGGGTCAAAGCAATGACCTAATCATTTCAAATTTACTAATCAACACGCCTTTAGGGCCTTACTTATTCCCCGCGAATTACGCTAATAGAGACCTAGCGGCAAACTACGACCCTCAAACATTAATCACCCAACTATCTAAAGCCATACAAGAAAACAGCGCAAATGGATTGTTTTTGGTAGTCAATATGAACCTCGCGCAATGGCCTTATGGGTGGCAAAGCGCACCATCTGCAAAAATGCCAAAAGATATAAAAAACAATCTAGAGAATGCTAAAAGATATAATCGTTCTCTTTCAGAGCTTGATAAACAATTTAACAATATTATGTTTTTATTATCACAAAAAGGCATATTGAAAAATAGTTTGGTCATCATTTTCTCTAATCAAACTTCCAAACAAATCACTTCAGGTGATACTTTAATTAGAGAAGATAATTATCAAGGAAATAATATTGAAATCGTTAGTAAGCTGACAAAAAATGTCAATGATCATGATTATCTAACTAAAGCCATACATACTGTTCTTGCCATACGCTCATTGATGGACAACAAAAATAATCATATGGGGCCTGTCACTGCAGTCACATCGTCTATTGATATATATGCAACAATCAAAGGCTTTTTAGGATTGCATGACCATTCTTCTCCAAGTATTAACTTAATGCCGATAGTCACAGGAAAAGCAAATAATTTAAAGGCAAGAAGTATATATTTTGAAACAGATTTCAATATCGATCAACTTTCCTTAGGTGCCCAAAATATTGAGACACTTTTAACGAAAAATGTAAAAAATTTAAATATAAACTGCTGTAGTGGAGATATCGAACTCAAACCAGAAATCCTCAATTTGCTCAAAAATAAACAAGCCTATGGTCGCATCAATTTTCCCTTGATTTTCTTACAAATGCCCGAAAATGATATCACGGACGGCACCTTGATATACAACATTCAGTCAAAAACATGGTCCATAAAAAATCAAACGGAAACTTATAACCCTACAAACTAGGCTAACTTAGTGATATGATAATTTTTTTATAGTTTCTAGGTGAGATTTAAAATGCATACTTGGCACGGACAAGTCAGAGACTACGAGCTAGATAGCCAAAAAGTTGTTAATAACGCCAACTACCTCCATTATTTTGAGCATGCACGACACTTAATGCTAGCACAAGCAGGCATTAATTTTATAGATTGGCAAAAAAACGATTTTGACTTGGTATTGCTAGAAACAACGATAAAATATAAACGCTCATTAAGGGCTTACGATGAATTTTATATCACCACGCAATTGAAACCTTTTTCAAAAATAAAAATTTACTTTGAACAGCAGCTCTTTTTAAAAACAACGGACACCCTGGCTGCTGACTTGCACTGCATAGGGGCTTGTATTGATCGAAAACGAAATAAGGCTTGTATGCCAGGCAAAATAGCAGAGATTATATACGTTTGAATAAAGTCGCCGCAATACAAATGACATCTACAGATAATCTGGAACATAATCTTGCGTTAGTGACCGAGAGTGTAACTGAAGCCTCTAATCAAGGAGTAGCTCTAGTCGTATTGCCTGAAATGTTTATCAATATAGGAATAAACTCTAATATTTGGCTACAACATACGGAGCTTTTAGGAAATGGTAAAATTCAAGATTTTTTAGGTAATCTTGCTCGAGATCGACAAATTTGGATAGTTGCTGGCACTATTCCAATCCGCAACGAATATAGCGTTAAACCACATGCGAGCTGTTTGATATTTAATCATTTGGGCTGTTGTGTAGGCTGTTATCATAAACAGCATTTATTTGATGTAGCCGTTACTCCTGGTCAAGAAATCTATAAGGAATCGGACAATATCGAACCCGGCAGCCAAACATTAGTTATTGACAGTCCATTAGGCAAATTAGGGCTTGCCATTTGTTATGACCTTCGTTTTCCACAGTTATTTATTGACTTAGCAGCCAAAGGCTGTGAAATCATAGCCATACCTGCAGCTTTTACAGTTCCGACAGGCCGCGCACACTGGGAAACATTAATTCGTGCAAGAGCCTTAGATACTTTTAGCTATGTAATAGCCGCGGGACAAACTGGGATCCACCCCAATAATAGACAGACTTATGGACACAGCATGCTCGTTGGGCCATGGGGCAACATCATCCATTCTCTTGATGATAAGCCTGGGCTTGTGATTGGAGAAATTGACCATAGCATAACTCGTGATATCCGCAAGAGATTTTTATTTTCACCTACCTCTTAGTCGCAAAAAAAGTATTTAAAAATCTGCTTTCAAGTTTAAATTTTAAAAGCTTACATTAAAAATATTATTAAGATGATGTAAATATAGCTAAAGCTTCAAATCTGTTCATTATAAACCAATAGTTAAAAATAACTTTTATTAGCATATAATCACGCAGAAAAAAGGGTCAAAATCTAAGTCAATATCAAAATCATAGCACACTAGAAAAGCACTCATCAAAAAAAACTACTCACTGAAATTTTCATCTGTAGAATCAATGAATCTCACAGTCAATTTTTATTGTGCCACTATGGTATTCTAGGCATAATAGAAATAAGTGATAAACTTTAGAGAAAGCACAGGAAAGCAGTTTGCAATGGTTTTATCAGCCAATCAATAAATCTCTCAGGAATTCACATTTACACTACTATATACCAAGCTTAATAGGTTTTTCATTTATAATATTTTTTTTGACATACACAATCTACCAATTTTATTGATAATAGCTTGATGATTATTAATATCAAACAATTATTTCCACAAATTACACCTGTAACGAAAATTTCATATATTCGTATTTTTATAATTAACACGCCTATAAAAATTACGAAGACCTTTACTAAAAGAATCAGTTGATATTTTAGATCTTTTTTGCAATATTTTTTTAGTTATTATTTATTCATGTTTTTCCATGCGTTTACTTCTCATAATAGTAATAGAATTCTACTTAAAAATTAGTGGCTGCTGACTATTCACATAATTAAATATCAAAAAAACTCACACTGCAAAGTTAAAAGCTTGTCAGATTAGCATTTACACGACTTTCTAGAGTATAATAGTCATATTTTATTAAGAGAGTTCCCAGAAACTCTAATTTTGTATAAAACTTCAACTCTAAACACGGAAAGATTATGACAAATCATGACGACTTAATCAAAGCGAGTAAACAAGGCCATGCTCAATATATACGAGACCTCTTGCTTACTAAGGATATTGATGTCAATAAAAGTGACAGTAACGGCTTATCTCCGCTACATTGGGCCTGTCAAGTAAATTATGAAGACGTAGTTGCAGTACTATTGCGGCAAAAAGATATTGATGTTAATCAACCTGATACTCGCGGGCTAACCCCACTACATTACGCTTGCATGAGAGGTTATGAAAATATAGTTCATTTACTTTTGCAGAAAAATACCGTAGATATTGAACAAACAGATGAAAATGGAACCTTGCCTTTGCATATGGCTTGCTTCAAAGGCTACAAAAATGTGGTCACGCAACTGCTACAAAAAAAAGCGTCTCTACTATTAATCAAAGAGATAGGCTTGGCTTAACGCCACTTTTGTTTGCATGTGCTCAAAACCATGAAAATATCGCTGTCCTCTTATTAAGTCATCCTGATATTGCTTTTAATAAAGACAATAATGATTTGGAGATGGTCTTAGCAATTTCGATTCAATTCCATCATTTAGATCTCACAAAAACACTCATTAGTATACTGAGCCAAAGCAAAAATGAGATATTACCTTTAAAACCTTTTCAACTTGAAGAAAAAACCACTTGTCTCATGAAATTGGCAGAAAATCATCCGAATATTTTACAATTATTTCATAGTTTACGTAGCCAGAAAGTAAAATCTGCTAAATCAATTGTTCATTCAAAAACCTTTTTAGGAACAACTGACTACGCTGCCCAAAGCAATTCCGGTTTTTTTAGCGTTAAATCAAAAAAAATAAATGAAAATATTGACTTTGAAAGTGAATTTGATGAAAAAAATATTATTAAACAATTAAATTAAAAGTTAATTCATACATTGGACAAAGAGGTTATTCATGACAAATATAGATAGATTGATAAAAGCATATACTCGAGGTTCTATAGAAGATACAAAACGCTATATGTACTCTGGTGAAGTTAGTGCTACGGAAAGTAACGCCGATGGTTTAACACTTTTACATTAGGTATGCCAGAGTGGACATGAAGATATGCTAAAATTTTTATTAAAGCAAAATGCTCTTATTAATCATGCATGTCGCTTAGGTAATACTCCCCTTCACATTGCTTGTGAGTATGGCCATGAAAATATCGTTAGGATACTTTTACAGCAAAAAAGCATTCTGCTTAATCAAACAAACGTGTCTGGCCACACCCCTTTTCATCAGGCTTGCAGATATGGCCATGAAAATATTATTAATTTATTGCTACAAACAGGCTCTGTTACAATAAATCAACCCAATGGGTTTGGTGAAACTCCCCTTCATACGGCTTGCATAAATGGTCATGAAAAAATTGTGAAAATTCTGTCACATTTGAAAAATATTGCTATTAACCATGTTAGTCAATTTTATGGTACACCACTTCATGCAGCTTGTTTAAAAAATAGAGAAAATATAGTTAAAATATTATTAAAAAACGAGAGAATTAATATTAATAAAGCTAATTATGACAATATATCACCGTTATATTTTTGCTGTGATAAAGACCACGGGCCTATAGTTAAACTATTAATCCAAGATAAAAGGATATCAATCAATCAACCAGGAAAATTTAATCGTACCGCTCTTTACTGGGCATGCTGGAAAGGCCATGAAAACATTGTCAGATTATTGCTTCAGCATTCTGATATCGTGACCCATACGATAGCTAGAAATGGCTCTACCCCAATTTATTTGGCTTGTTATAAAGGCTTTAAAAATATAGTTAAGCTATTGTTCGAGCACTCAAATACCGTTATTAATCTAGCGGGCAAGGATGGCAACACTCCTCTCTATGCAGCTTGCTGTAGAGGTCACTTCAATCTAATCGAGTGGCTGTTACAAAAAAACAATATTGCCGTCAACCAAGCAAATAATATAGGAAGAACCCCTTTGCATGTGGCTTGTGAAAAAGGTCTTATAAAGATAGTTAAGCTATTGCTTCAACAAGAAAATATCATAGCTAATCAACCCGATAGTGAACTCACAACTCCATTTCACCTTGCTTGTAAAAATGGCCATATAAACATTGTGAATCTTTTCATGCAGCGCAAAGATTTTTTGATAAATCAAGCAAGCGAAACTTTTGGAAGTGCACTATATATTGCTTGCAAGACAGGTCATGAAAATTTAACAAAAATTTTATTAAGCCAAGATAATATTGCAATTAATGAAATCAATCACTTAGGCCAAACACCCCTTCATCAAGCATGCTTTAGTGGTGATTTAAACATTGTTAGATTGCTACTTCAAAAAGAAGAAATCAATCTTAATTTAATAGATATAAGTGATCATTCTCCTCTACATTGGGCTTGTGCAATTGGTAATCCAAACATCGTTGAACTGCTCTTACAAAGAAAAGAAATTAACATTAATTTAATAAATGAATGTGGGGTAACTGCTCTTCATCTAGCTTGCCAAGAAAACCATGAAAATATAGTAAGATGCCTTTTAGAACAAGCTAACATTAAAGCCAACCTAATTGACAATGAAGGATCAACACCCTTGCATGAAGCTTGTTGTGCAAAAAATTCAGTAAATATACTCAGGTTATTATTACAATGTGATCAAACTGTCATTAACCTCCCTGATAATAAAGGTCACACACCTCTTCATAAAGCATGTGAAACTAATTCAGAAGGGGTCGTCAGACTGTTACTACAGCAAGAAGGAATTGCAATTAATCAAACTAACAATGACGGAGACACCCCCCTCAATATAGCATGTCAAATAAGAAACTCAGAAAATCTTGTAAAATTACTATTACAACAAGATGGGATAGTGATTAACCAACCTGATAGCAAGGGTGTAACTCCACTCTATGGCGCTTGTATGAAGGGCCATGAAAATATTGTTAAGCTATTGTTACAGCAAGATGATATTATTATCAGCGAAATAAAAAATTATGGCGAGAGCCTTTTAGCATTAGCCCTTCAGAAGGATCATGTTAACATTGCAAAAATGCTTATCTACAAATTTTGTCATACTTCACAAAGACTACAACCTCTAAAGCTTATTAATTTTAATAAAAAAGATACGTGTTTATTAGAGTTGGCTGAAAATTGTCCGGAAATTTTAGATATACTAAATAGCATACGGGATCAGAAAGTAAAATCCGCTAAGTCTATAGTCGATGACTTGAATTCTGTATCTAGCCAGGATGGCTCTGATAAAACTCACGTTGGTTATAGTTTTTTCAGCATAAAAGAACAAAAAATCTCAGGAATAACTGGTAATGACTCGACATCAATTGTTGCGTCTGAAATGAGCTTATATTAAGGGAATTAAATTTTTAAGATTGTAATACTTGGTTCGACAACGATTAAGTTAAAAGTTAAAATTGATTTTTTAAAAAAGGCATTCACCTAAGAAATATGAGAAAAATCAATAACCATATAGCCACCAATAATAAAAATGACCAGCTATAAAAACTAAAAAAACTCGACTCAAGCATAAAAAAAGAAACATTGATAATCTTTTAATCCTATTACCTTCAGATAAAATTGAAGTGATCAAGCCCTCTGATTCAAATTACTCACTACCACACCGTACTTGTAGGATCTGTTATAAACAGATATTTAAATTTTTTTGAAGTAAAAAATTGAATGTTAATTAAAATGATAAAGCAGGTTTAAGTTTATTGTATGTTTAAGCCACAATAGAAAAATAGTTAAGCGGTCACTATAGTATAACGACATTAATATAAATCACAAATGCATGAAAATATTATCTCTTAGATGAACGGTATCCATGAAATTCCTCTAGTGGCAGTGTCTGCTAATGTTGATACTCAAAAGTGTCGATTAGATGCAAAAAACTTAATTACCCATTGTCAAAATATCCTCAGTTCTGATAACCTAGGCTTCATCTGAAGCAGTAATCGAACATCATAATCTACGAAAATGTGATGCTCTTAACAATAAGAGAGGCTCTCATGACCGATCAAAAAATATTTATTAATGCTTGTATGCAAGGCAATGTTAAAGAGGTGCAACGTTATTTATTTTCTAATAAAATTGATATTAATCAAATTGATGATAGTGGTCGAACGCCACTTCATGCAGCAATGGACACGAAAATGTAGTAGAAATGTTGCTAAATAAACACGATATCGTCGTTAATTTGATGGATTTAAATGAAATGACGCCTCTACTATATGCTTGCGCAAAAGGTCACGAAAACGTAGTCAGGCTGCTTTTAATGCATAATGAAATTGAGTATAACCAAGTGGGTACCCATAAGATAACCCCACTACATATTGCTTGTCGTGAAGGTTATGAAAATATTGTTAAATTATTGCTGCAAAAAAAAGATATTGTATTAAATGAACTTTACGCTAAACTTACCCCTCTACATTTCGCCTGCGGGAATGGCCACGTTGAGATAGTAAAGCTGCTATTACAACAACAAAGTATTGTGACTAATCAAATCAATGACCATGGCACCACTCCCCTCAATCTAGCCTGTAGCAGAGGTCATGAAAATGTAGTTGAAATCCTACTAGAACAAGACGATATTGCCATCAATCAAGCGGATAAGTATGGTCTAACACCTTTACACATAGCATGTGACAACAGCCATGAAAACATCGTTGCACAGTTACTCGAGCAACCCAATATTATGATCAACTATTTAGATAGATCTGGAACTGCTCCGCTGCACTCAGCTTGCACAACCAATGCTGAAGGTATAGTAAAACTGCTATTACAACAAGAAGCTCTTATAGTTAATCAAGCTAATAGATTCGGCGCAGTACCCCTTCACCTAGCATGCTACGCTGGTCATGAAAAAATTATTGCGCAACTATTGGATCATGAAGATATTAATGTTAATCAAATGGATAATTATGGAAATACAGCACTTTTTCGTGCATGTCAAAGAGGCCATGGAAATGTTGTGAGGATGTTGCTGCAACAAGATAAAATTGAGCTTAGTTTGGCAAACAATAACGATGAAAAACTTTTAGCAATAACAATACAAAATAATCATATTAATATTGCACTAATGCTTATCAAAAAAATTTCTAAATCCCATGAGGGCTTGCAACCTCTAAAACCCTTTGTGTTGAGAGGACAAGAAACTTGTCTAATCGATTTGGCGAAAGATCATCCTGAAATATTAAAGGCTCTTAACTATATACGTCATCAAAAAGTCAAATCTGCTCGAGCGTTCGTTGACGATTCTGATCAAATTTCAAAACTAAACAATTCCACCCCGAGTCACGACCATTTATTTTTTAAAGATATTAAGAAAACAGAAACTATAACTGAGAAAAGTGATTTCGAAGAAGTATCAACCGATGAAATTAAACATAAGCAGTAAGCTGTTAAATAAAAAATTGATATACTGATATCTGTTAGATTGTTAAACGTAATCATCAAGATAAATACTCTACTTTTATTAAATGGAAGGAAACTATTATGGATAATCAAGATCACTTGATTACCGCTTGCCAGACAGGCAATATCGAAGAAGTGAAAAATTGTTTACTTTCGTACGAAATTGATTTTAATCAAGGCTGAAATGTAGGCATGGATGCTCTACATCATGCTTGCTATAATGGTCATATTGATATTGTTAAATTACTATTACAATCAGGCGAAATCTATATCAATGCAACCAATAACTCTGGAGTAACGCCTCTTTAAATGGCTTTTTTGATAAGCCTCATCGACATTATCAGTATATTATCACAACAAGAATTCATTAACATTAATGATTACGATGTCACCGTTAGTTTTATCAGTAATTTCGTACTCAGCCTTGTCAATACTTTTTAAAATAGCCCAGTTTTTTGCTGACTCAAGCCAACCAATATCATTGGTCACCCAATAACACCATTATTCTATTCCATCGTACTCAACATCTAGACATTCAAATGTATCAAAAGGACCCTCTTTTGACTGTTGTTGGTCTAGAGCTTTTTTTTGAAAAAAAGAAGAATATCATCATGTAAGCGTCCTTAGTTTCCTTTTAGATTAAAGATGGACTCTACCTCACCAGAAATAATTTGTTAACAATTCTTTTTAGCAAACTTTTGCATCTATCGTGACAATATGACCCTTTAAATTAAGTCATTTCAGCAGCTCGGATATAGCATTAATCTCATTTGATTTTTCATCTGTTTTAAATTGACCTAGTACCAGGATGTTTCTACAGGCTCACGCATTTACCATATGAACTACTGGGCGATTTATAGTCGTATCATAGGAGCACCGTAGCGTTTTACCGTTTATTGCTATTATTTCGCCACCTGAAAAGTTAAAATGTGCATTGACCCAATTTAAAAAACCCTTATGAATAACCAAAAAATTTTGTTTCATTGAGTTAGCAAAAAATTTTCCTGAAATATTGGATATACTCAAACTTTATTATTACAGCTTGACTATCGACTATGTTTAATTTTTCATGATTTGGGAAGGGATCAACTTGCTAAATTAAATACTTTTAGCACAAACCACTATGCTGGGCTAAGCCACCCCCTAAATCTGCAGAGCCCTAAGCTGCCGCTGATGGGAATGCTCGTAACGGCGTTGAAAACAGTAAATCATTGTTTTTTGTGAAATTTTTATGAAAATAAAAACATCTACAAACTGGATTATACGACTATATTTGTGCTCTAATACACTCTTTATCATGCGATATCCCACTAAAATGATAATATTTTAAAGGTATTTTCAAGCCGCAGGATGATCTCTTTTCTTTGTAAAATCAATCACTTAAGCGAACTCTTTGCGGACTAAAAAGATCAGGCGATCTATAAGCCTTTCAACGCCTGGGTCTTTCAATTTGGAAAACACTTCAACTAACATACTCTGCAACATGGTTTTACCTCCTGTAAATGTATGCATGATGTAACCAATTTGCTTTTTTATGAAAATTTGGATGAATTTACCCTATCAAACACAAACAATAAATTGCTAAATAACGATAATCTTGATATACTGCGACAGCTTTAGAATATCGTACATAATAATCAAGGCGTATACCACATTTTTATTAAAAGAATAGGAGACCATCATGAACTATCAACAACACTTGATCAATGCATGTCAAGAAGGCAACGTTCAAGAAGTCCATAATTGCTTACTCTCAAATGAAATTGATATTAATCAAAGTAGCAACGATGGTATGACACCCTTGCATTACGCTTGCTGTAACGGTCATGTAGATATTGTCCAATTACTGTTGCAACAAAATGAAATCAATATTAATTCACTTGATAGCTCTGGGATTTCTCCCCTTCAAATGGCTTGCGCAAAAGGTCACATCAATATTGTTAATATACTGCTACATCAACAAAGCATTGACGTTAACCAATTCGCGGCCCAATCTGATTACTCCAGGATGATCCTTTTAGACTTTGCCTGTCAGAATGGCAATAGCGACATTCTAGAACTGCTATTACAACACAAAATCAATATTAATGAAACAGATTATCTGGGACGAACGCCACTTCATTTCGCTTGCAATGAAGGCCATAAGAATATTGTTAAACTGCTCCTCAAACAAAATAATATTGAAGTAAACACAACGGATAAATATGGTCAGACACCACTCTATTTTGCCTCTACAAAAGGACATGAAAGTATAGTCAAAATGCTCCTGAAACAGGATAAGATTGAAGTAAACATCATAAACGAAAGTGGTATGACACCCCTTCATGCTGCTTGTATGGGAAACCATGAAAATATCGTGAAAATACTCCTGAAACAAAATAATATCGAAGTAAACTCAGTAGATAAAAATAACGAGACCCCACTTCATGCAGCATGCAGACAAAGGAATAAAAATATAGTTAACCTGCTCCTGCAACAAAATAATATCGAAGTAAACATAATTAATGAATGTGGCTTAACCCCACTTCATTTCGCCACTGAAGAAGGAGAAATAAATATTATTAGATCACTTCTCCAAAAAAGTAATATTTTAGTAAACACAATCGATACAAGTGGTAGAACGCCACTTCACAGTGCTTGTAGTTGGAATTATAAAAATATTGTCAAATTGCTCCTGCAACAAAATAATATCGAAGTAAACACAATCGATAAATATGATGAAACACCACTTAATATCGCATGCCGGAAAGGGCACGAAATCATAGTGAATTTACTCCTCCAAAAAAATGAAATAACGATTAATCGAGATAATAATTATGGCGAAGTCCTTATCGCAAATGCAATTCGATCTAATCATATTTTTATTGCAAAAATACTCATCGAGAAATTATGTCAAACCCACGAAGGTCTTCAACCTCTCCAAACTTTTATTTTTGATAGGCAAGAGACTTGCCTCTTAGAATTAGCTGAAAATTGTCCAGAAATATTCGATATGCTCAATAGCATACGTAATCAAAAAATAAAATCTGCAAGAACAGTGGTTAATGTAAATGACTACCCTCAAAATCCAAATCTAGAAAACCTTACGTCAATTCACGAATATGGCTTTTTCGTAGATTCTAAGCAGGCTGAAAAAAATGAGCTCGAAGAAAAATCAGCTGATGAGGTCAAGTGCAAACAATAAACTGCTAAATAACCAAAAATTCTGATAAACTGTGTGTCCACTAAAGCACCCTAAAGAATTGTTGAGATACATACTGTATTTTTATTTAATAAAAGGAGAGCACCATGATTCATCAAGAAAATCTCATCAATGCATGCCGGCAGGGTAATATTGAAGACGTTCAAAATTGCTTACGCTCGAATGAAATTGCTATCAATCAGAGTGGCACTAATGGTATGGCTCCCTTACATTATGCTTGCGAGTATGGTCATATAAATATTGTTAAATTGCTCTTAAAACATCATGAAATCAATATTAATTTACTTGATAATGATGGGTTGTCACCCCTTCAAATAGCTGCCTCGAGAAGGCATGGTGAAATAGTTAAAATGCTATTACAACAAAATAATATTGACATTAATAAATCCATAACCCATTCATGTCCTTTCAGAATCACTCTTTTAGATTTTATCTGTCTCTATAATCATATCGACATTTTAGAATTACTTCTACAGCATAAAATCAACATTAATCAAAAAAGAATTTCAGGAAAAACTCCACTTTATATTGCCTGTGAGCAAGGAAATGAAAACATTGTTGAGCTACTCTTACAACAAGAAAATATCGAAGTCAACCCAATCGACAAAAACGGCAAAACACCACTTCATATAGCTTGTAGTAAAGGACATGAAAGCATTGTTAAATTACTTTTACAACATAATAACATTAGATTAAACCATATAGACAAAAGCAGTAAATCACCTCTTCATATTGCGTGTCAACGAGGATGTGAAAATATCGTTGAACAATTATTAATACATCCCCGCATCTTAATTAACATAGCTGACAGCATTAAAGCTACTCCTCTCCATTATGCATGTGCAGCGGGCACAGTCAATTTGGTCAGCATGTTATTAACACACCCAAATATTGACATTAATCAAATAGATAAAAATCATAGGACATCTCTCCATCACGCTTGTTCGCAAGGTCATATTCAGGTAGTCAAACTATTATTACAGGAAAACCACATTAACTTGAATCAAGTAAATAAACGTGGTCAAACTCCACTTAGTAATGCTTGTCAAGGAAATCATGACGATGTAGTCGCTCTTCTTCTTAATCATAGAGATATCTTCTCTAACCAAACAGAACAAAGCAAAAGAGATATTCTTGAGGGTGCTTGCAGCAGAGGGAATGAAAATATTGTTCATATGCTCCTCCAAAAAGATGAAATGATCATTAATCGAGATAATAATTATGGCGAAACTCTTATAGCAAAGGCTATTCAATCTAATCTTATTCACATAGCAAAAATGCTCACCGTAAAGTTATGTCAAAATCTTGAAGGTCTGCAACCCCTCAAAACTTTTATTTTTGATAGACGAGAGACTTCCCTATTAGAATTGGCTGAAAATTATCCAGAAATGTTGGTTATACTCAATAGCATACGCAATCAAAAAATAAAATCTGCGAGGGCGGTAATTAATGTTAATGACTCTCCTCAAAATTCAAATCTAGAAAGTCTTACGCCAGTTCATGAACATAGCTTTTTCATAGATTCTAAACAAACTGAAGCAATTAATCTTAATAAACTCCCCACTGATAAGATTAAATATAAGTACTGAACTTTTTAATAAATAAAAATCATGATATATTGTAGTACTGTATGAACGCTCTACGTCACTATCAATATTTGCGTTACATTTTTATCATATGAAAGGAGACCACATCATGACTTATCAAGAGATTTTTATCAGTGCATGTCAGCAAGGCAATATTGAAGCCGTTGAAAATTGCTTAAGCTCAAATGAAATCGATATCAATCAAGGCGGCAGTGATGGTATGACTTCTTTACATTATGCTTGTTGGAATGGTCATATAGATATTGTCCGATTACTTTTACAACAAAAGGAAATCAAGATTAATGCACTCGATAGCTCCGGGGTGCCGCCCATTCAAATGGCTGCTTCCAATAGACAAAGTGACATTGTCAAAATACTGCTTCAACAAAAAAATATTGATATTCATCAGCCTACCGCTCGTCCTTTTACCTTCAGCATGACTCCATTAGATTTTGCTTGTCAATATGGGCATGACGACATTCTAGAACTCTTGCTGCAACACAATATCAACATTCATGAAAAAAACCAACAAGTAGAAACGCCGCTTTATATCGCCTGTGAGAGCGGACATGAACGGATCGTTGAACGACTC
>Ga0100402_1000139_pt1 | contig 91459 bp, 52 predicted proteins | sample CryGeyme20150102_FD_80419 | JGI IMG/M metagenome (GOLD analysis project Ga0100402, IMG submission 80419) | Groundwater microbial communities from Crystal Geyser aquifers in Utah, USA - Crystal Geyser metaG 2015-0102 | ecosystem: Environmental > Aquatic > Deep subsurface > Groundwater | place... | reverse complement strand
TTTTGGTTAATTACATAATTCTACAACAATGTACACGGGTTCAATAACCATACCCCGTAGGGTTTGTGTTTGGGTAATTTACACAGGGAATCGGGATTTACCCAGATGGTCATTCTCTGATGATCATATAATAATATTCGGGATTGCACTTAAAACATATTCTATTCGGCTAGAGTGCGTAGTCTAGTAGACTACGGTAGTAGCTTGTAGGGTCTACTACTATAAAAGGTGTTGATTCTTGTTATTTTTTGTGCTATTCTTTGGATGGTGGTCGTTATTTTGGAACTCCCGTAGCAACATTTCCCTATAATCTGGTCTAGGAGATAAAAAGAATGAATATTTTTCGATTTTCATTATTCGTACTTGGGTACTATACGAGAAACAGTCCTACAAGATGCTAACAAATGTGAAGCTGCACGGCTTGCGACATTCATTCGATTCTACGCACAGGCTTTATTTTTCGTATACATAATTTATTACTTCATGAAACAACTGTAATAATTTCTCCATCGAGACAACACGAACAAAAACATGTTGTAGCCGTTCTTTCCAGATTTTGAGAGAAGTCGTTTAGAGCTTGTCGTAGTACTTCTTCTGTTCTGGGACACCATCGGCAAGACCCTTACGTTTACGGACGGCAATCACAGTCTCATTGTTCTTGGTTCCATCGTCGAAAGGAGATCCAGACATGGGCTCCCAATGGTCGAATGAGCATTGGGGGAAAGCCTTTCCTCCAGTATGGGAACGCAAATCCGCAGTGAAGCCAAAGGATTCCATGACGGGCAAATAGGCAAGCAAGGTCATTTGGGGAGTTCCTGGCTTTTGTTCCTCGGTAAAAACGTGACCACGACGACGAGTCAAGACTCCGTACACGTTACCCATGGCATCCTGGGGAACAGAAATATTGCACAAGTAAACGGGCTCAAGAAGCTGGGGTTCGGCCATCATCATAGAGCCAAAGCATACACGACGAGCGGTAGGCATGATTTGTCCCATACCACGATGGATGGCATCAGCGTGCAGGACAACATCCATCAAGTTGAAACGGCAACCACGCATCTGTTCCTCACAAAGAGGTCCACTTTGGGAAGCCCAAGCGAATCCACCGACAACGGACTCCTTAATCTCAAGCAAGTAGTTGACTCCCTTTGTCGTATCAACAAAAAGATTGGGACCAGTTCCTTCGGGTCCGAAGGCCCAGATCTTACGGGCTTCAGAGACATCCCATCCAAAGTCGTCAGCAAGCTTTCGTCCCTGGAGCTTGGCATCAGCTCCAGCGAAAATGACCTTTTCGTCAATTGCATTACAGAGCTCAGCACCGAGCGTATCGGCTTCAACAAAAAGACGATTGTGCTTGTTGGCAGACTTGGCTAGACAAGTTTCGGAAGACTTGGCAGTACAAGTCTCACGGAAGGACACGACGGGATCAGAAACCTTCACTTCGGTTCCCATGAAATCGTTCTGCAAATCCTGCAGACAAATCTCAAGATGCAACTCTCCAGAAGCGGCGATAATGTGTTCACCAGATTCCTCGGTGTAGCACAAAACCATGGGATCAGACTTGGCCAAACGCTTCATACCTTCCACCAACTTAGGAAGATCGGCAGAGTTCTTGGGCTCTACAGCGCAACGAACAACGGGAGACACAGAGAACTTCATGGTTTTAATACAGCAAGCATCCTCTTCGGTGGCAATGGTTCCAGACTTCAACAAGTACTGATCGACACCGACAAGGGCGCAAGTGTTTCCAGCGGGGACGTCGGCAACCTGCTCAGTGTACTTTCCCATCATGATAACTGTACGCTGAATATTCTTGACCCAAAGCTCGGTCTTTTTACCAGGAACATAGTTGGGACCCATGATGCGGACCTTTTGTCCGGTGGCAATGGTTCCGGCAAAGACACGTCCAAAAGCGTAAAAACGTCCTTTATCCGATGTGGGGACCATCTTCGAAATGTACATACAAAGAGGAGCACCTTCACGGGTATCACAGCTACGAATGGCTTGGGCAGTCTTGTCGTCGAGTGGACCGTCGTATAGAGCATCGACACGATAGCTCTGGGCTTTGACGGGAGAGGGGAGATGAAGCACAATCATCTCCAAAACAGTGTCTCCTGCGGGAAGCCACTTTTGCATCACACGCTTGAGCAGAGGTTTTCCAACAAGTTCTTTTTCTTCACCCTTGAGTTCAACTTGAATGGCCTTCAACATCTTCTTGACCTTTCCGTGCTTCTCGGACATGATGGCTTCGAACAATGTAGTGATAGGTGTCATGATGAATTGACAGAAGGCGCGCTCAAGTGTTCCTCCCTTGTCGGTACTAGTCCAGACCTTACGAGAGGAATCAAAATACCAGTCTCCCCAAAGCTTTTCGGTCATTTTTTCCTCGGGGACACCAAACTTGGCACCATAATCCTTGGCAAAACGCTTTAGGGTGAAAGCCCATTGATGCAGACCAGATCCAAAGGCAACGGTTCCCTTTGTAGGGGACACCTGAAGGTCGCCAAGCGAGGGGTCGTTGTAAGTGGCAACAACAACATTGACAGACTCGATGGCACGGCAAAAGGCCTGATACAATTCCTCAGCAGGCAATTGAAGTTCCAGCAAAGCACGATCGACCTTGTTAACCATCAAGACGGGAATAACCTTCTCGGCAATAGCCTGACGAAGGACAGTCTCGGTTTGGACGCAGACTCCATCAATGGTATCAACAACAACCAACGCACCATCTGTTACGCGAAGGGCAGCAGTGACTTCTGAAGAGAAATCAACGTGACCAGGGGAGTCGATAAGGTTGATCAAGTAGGACTTTTCGGAAATCTGTACATTAGCATCATTATCTTGCTTTTCCTTAATTTGCTTGTCAAGCTCGTCCTGATCCTGGGCAGAAAGCCCGGCGGCAGCTCCAGCCTTCATATCGTACTCAAAAAACATGGAAATACCAGTAGACTTGATAGTAATTCCACGCTCGGCCTCATCAGCACGGGTATCGGTGTAACGTGCACCCCCAGCAGCCTTGGCCGAGATAATTCCAGCCTTTTGCACCAACGAATCCGTCAATGTTGTCTTTCCGTGATCGACGTGGGCAATCACAGACATCGAACGGATGTTGTGCTTCAGGTCCATGATGGACCGCATTTGTTCTACGGTAAAATTCACCTAAGAGACGTCATTGTTGTTGTTTACGCGATGATGAGACGGTACGCGGAAGGAAAAAGAGTAAGAAGAAAGATCCGATTGAAGATACAGATGACAAATGATATGGGCCCTCGTCTGGACTACACGCGTTGGCAGACGAAATCACTGTAGCAAATAATGGCAGGACGATATGGGGTCCACATGTCAAAAAGAAAAGATTCTCTAACGGCAACGTGGATTCAATATTCAATGCGATCCTTCGAGTCAACCATGGATCTTTGGCCATGGAAAAGATTCAGGGCCAGCTCAAACGCCGTTGGTGAAGTACCACTATCAATTCCGTCTAAATGCCACAGCCTATATCAGTGGAACAAGAAGTTAACTTACCATCTTGACGTTGTTTTTGTTTTAGATTTTTAAGTCAAGCAATACTTTGTGAATGACAGAGAGGTCGTCTGCAGGCATTCACACAGAGAAAAGCCCAGCTTTGGGTGGGGCAATTTGATGAATCCATGGCTCGTCTACGTGGTGGGTACAGAGAAATCGTACGACAAACCTCCAGTGGCTACCAAAGCCACAGTTACGCCATAAATTGGGATTTGGGGTTATGAGCCAGTTTCATGTCACTTCGTTATCGGTTGAAGGACTGACGGTTGAATTTTACAAGTTTGTGGTAGTGTACCTAAAAAATGGCCGGCAAACGAAAAACCATGGTGCGTTCTCGTAGCTCTTGCAGGAGGTCGGATGATGAATACTAAGCTAGCTACTAGCTAGTTGAGTACCTGGTACTCTAAAACACAAAACACAAGTTAGTACGGGCACTGACTGCAGCCTACTGATGGGGCGCAACCTGCTGAAGTACATGAAATTGAATTATTTCAAGTAACATGGAAACAATTATAGAGATATTAAATGCTTAAGTAGCCCAATGATTGGAACCCATTGGGCTTCCGTGTCGATGGCTTTTTATATCCCCATCAAGGTAGGTACGACGACCATAAAGACTGTCTGCCAAATAGCTTGGACAGCTCTCGGTTTAATGCCGCGAAAAAGACCAGGATATCCTTGGTCCTCCACCATGTCGTTCCAATACTCTCCAAACTTTTTTGGATTCTTGCCCATGGAAACGTCACGGGCAATCAGTACACGGACTGTCTCAATGGGTGTGTTCCAGCACGATCCAACACCACCGATAGCCCCGGCAGCAATTTCACCGATAACACCGTATTGTTGTAATTTCAAGGTGGTGCGACAGATTTCCGTAAATCCAGCTCGCGAAGCCCAATTGGTCGCTTGACGCAAAGCCATGGGCTGAAGGCCTCGATAAAGGCCAACAAATCCCTTTTCTTCAACGACGCGTTTACATACCGTAAGAGCATTATCGTTTTCGTGCCCCTTTTTGCCACTGTTGACATTAAGACTCGTAAAGATAACTCCAGCAGGTGTCATGACGACAGACTGGGCCACGCCTCCCACGAGACCACCTCCTAGAGCGCAAAGCGTTGGACCAGCACCCATGGTTGCCAAGCGCTTTTTGGTAAAGCTGGAACCAAGAATAAAAACAGCGCCCAGAAGTGCACCTTTGGATTTAAAAAATGCAATTGTGTTGTTTTAGTCGAAATGCGAAATGTGTAACGGTAATCATAAAATCTTTTATATGCCCGATCCTACCATAACCTACCTTCCACTGTACGAGAAGGGGTTCCAGCCCAGAGACTCCAAAAACCACCTTGCTTTATAATATTTTTGGTAGCATCAATAGGACCATCCATCGTGGTCGTTACTCGGCATTTAATCGATTCGAGTGGCGTTCCTCCCGTCAAATCCGAAGCGACGCGCAGAACTGCCCCGCGAATAAGATTTTTGTAGAGACCGACTGGTTGCACTTTCCTAATGTTGTCGTTATTCGGATCCGATGAAAGGAATTCCAAGCCCGATGGTCGAGTGGACAGTAGATGGCTGGAAGGTGATCGACCAAAGGTTGAGGTCACATGATGGGCCAAGCCAAAACTTCTGCGACTGTGCGCCTGAGTTTGTGTCAAAGCAGCAAGCACGGCAAAAAGCGACAACAGTAGGGAGGCGAGTCGATCCATCCTTAAGATGTTATTGAGGTTTGATTTGTGTGAGAGACAGACGCTGATGCCGATCGCCACCGTATCAAGATTTTTTTGTGGCCGAGAACACTTACGTCTCGCACTTGCTCGATACTATTCCTGGGTGTACTGGAACTGTAGTAATAATATGTAACAGAAAACACTTAAACGTCAACATGTTTTGTAAAATCCTATTAAAAATATTAATAAAAAGAATATATTTTCCTCAACAATATATTTTTTTTTATTTAATTTCGATTGCTTCAAGTTATTAGTACCAATTTCTTATCATTACTCTTGCGGAAAGTCTAGTTGATCATGTCGAGCCCCCGCAGTGAATTCTTATTGTATTTTACAGCTGGCGTAGTTGCCACCCTGATGCTGACCAAGATTGCTGAGAAGCGACAGGCAAAGTCAAGCAAGCGAACCAATGGTAGGTTGTGTAATTTGAGATTGAAACTGGCGTGCTCCGTTTTTCTTGCATGCACCGATTAAGCTGCTACTTCTTTTTCTATTTATAGCCGGTGCTACTGTAGAGGGCGACGATTTGTCTTTGTTTTATGGTGACGAAAAGAACTTAACCACCGTAAAGGAAAGTGCAAGGTACCTTCCAGAGGAAGTCTACGGCAAACTGGTGCGAGATTGTATCGTCTGCTGCTGCGATATTGTTTTGGTTCGTTATAACAAGGAATTGAAAGCAAATGAATGTCTGCTGGTAGAACGAGCTTCTGAGCCCGCCAAGGGACTGTGGTGGTGGCCAGGTGGTCGGATCCTCAAAGGTGAAACTTTTTTTGATGCCGCCAAACGAAAGGCAATGCAAGAAACTGGGATCAGTGATGTAGAGCCCATTCAAGTACTTGGGGTGTGGAATACTTTTTTCCCTAAAAGTCATTGGGATACAGAGACGGAGAAAGGAACACAGACAGTGAATTGTGTAGTACTAGTAAAGATTACAAGGTCTGGGTCTGCTACGGTGACACTCGACAATCAATCGGAACGCTGCAAATGGCAATCTTTGGATCCAAAAATTGCCATTGAGAATGGAGAAGATCCATATGTTTACAAGATTTTACAAAGACTTGAGGCTTGGGACCTAACCTACTAGGTAATGATTTAATGGTACGATTGTTAAAAAAAAAATTGAATATCTAATTAACGGGGATCACAACTATGGCGCCCGCAGGGCGCCAAGGTTACCCGAAGGCAACCATTGGCACCCCGAAGGGTGACAGAGTTGATCAATAATGGTACGATTGTTAGATACGTATGTGATCTTAAACTAGACGTTCAAGTTGTTTTTTTGTTTTTGAAGCGAATTGAACATGTTCTACATTCTACTCTGTGTGTGAAGTGTCTGTCTGTTGCACTGATAGCTACAGTACGTCTTTATAGCAGGGAAAGTTCAAACTAGTGTCGTAACGATTAAATCAGTGATAGCATCAATAATTAGTATGGTATAATTTCTACCAAATTGCATCAAATATGCTGTTGCAGCAGCTCCTCTCCTCTACGCCTGCGTTGCGTGAAGTGAGGTGAACTATTTGGGCTATGATTTAGAAGCTGCACCTTGCTCCGCATCTTCCATGCCAACAGGTAAGAAGAAACCGCGCCCACGTAAAAGACATTTACAATCGGGCGGACATTCGCTCTGGTTTTTCTGTCCTGGCATGGTCGAGTCATTTTTTACAGCAGCGTGAGAAGATGATTCCTGCTTGTTCTGAGAGGATTTTGCTTCGGTCTGCATCCCTGTCCGACGACTTGGATCAACGCTACCATTATCGACGATTGTCGACCTGGTTGATGGTCTTCTCCTTGTCTTTCTTGTTCTTGGTGCCATTACCCCTTTATTTCTAAACTAGCCCTCGGCAAACTCTGTAGCGCTGATCACCAGTTGCATCAAGTTTCTTTCTTGTCGTCAGAGGCACACTCTGTCTCTTCCTTCAATCGTAGATCGCTTTCACCTTCGAATTCGGCTAGTCTTTCAATATTCCAGTTGCGGTAGGCTCTTGACAACAATGCGACAACAATCAATGATAACAAGCTAATGATGCGACTAAGCGGCGGAAAGGGATCGATGATGAAGAGGTAGGCACAGACAACCAGACTTCCTTTGGCGACCAATTCAAACGGGACGTAAGATAAAAGTGACAAAAACGAGGCCAAGACAAGGTTTTGTCCCAGATGTTGTCGGCTCATTGGTGTGCTTTCGCTTAAATTTTTTCAAATTTGATTAACTTATGAAGATTTCAGGGATATACCATCATAAATATTGTTATTTTACTAGCAGGGGTCTATTAATTACAGATTACTGGTATCTGGTATTATGAATCACAAAGAAATTTATTTTTTTGTGGTTGTTTATTTGTGTGTTGGTGTCACAGATTCAGTCGTGGGGGACTCACGGATTGAACAAAAGGTGAGTCATCATAATTATTTTTAGATTTTCGGCTGTAACCAACCAATGTACACTGCTACTGTAGTAGCTGACTAGACCAGTGTTAGGAGAACGGGAGTGAGCGTCACGGCACATCCCACTTAGTAGAAGGCATCATCTTTACCCTTCAAACCTTTTAGAAGGTATATTTTCAATTGAATGTAATGATATTGCTATTTTTTGTGGCTGTGAAATTACGATATTAAAAGCTCTGCAACCTAGAAAAGCTCGCTTCACGTGTCGTGTTGGCTGTGTCGCTGTCGTCACGACAATTTTCTTCGTCTCGGAAGTTGGTCGCGAGTTTGTCGTCATCAGGACCCTGCTCGGCGACAGCAAAGTTCCGTTCGTGTTCCTTCCAGAATTTGAAGTCTCCTCCGCAGCCAAATTCGTTTCGCAAGAGATGCGAAGCAACGTCCGCATCCGTACAATTCAACTCGCGCACTTCTGTAATGAGCTTTAGAGATGATGGCTCTAGCTCTGCGTCCTCTGTCTCACTTTTGCTTTGTTCTGTATCATCGTCAGAGTCGGGTTCATAGAAGAGACTATCGTCGTCGTCGTCTTCTTCGTCGCTCGGCCAAGAAATGGAGCTATTTGTAGATTGTGAGTCAGCCGTAGTGCCCGGCATACCACACGCAGCGGAAACCAATGCTTCTGGATAGGAAGGCCACTTCTCCACCGACGTAGAGGTGGTCTCTGAGCCTGTAGTTTGTCCCAGGCTAGCAGTGGTGGTTGAGAACGTCGTCACGTTGAAGACATTATCTTCCAGACTAATCTCAGAGCTATCGTCGGCATTAATTTCGTTCAATTGAGAGACAGAGATGGTATTGGGAACTGCATGAGCGGCAGCCATCATGGCGCAACCTCCTCCCATCATCGGATACAAAGAACTACCACCGTAGCAATGTCGGTTGGCAAAGATCTCCGAGTTCAGAGCTGTGGGCTTGGGGGGAGGCAAGTTCTTATTTCGGCCATCCTTGTTGGACTTTCCCTTGCTCGAGGACGAAAACATCTTGGTGCTGTTTGTCGTCTTGTTGGATCTCGAGGTGGAAAGAATGGAGGCTCTGGATGCTTTTGATGCCGAAAGAATGGAGGCTCTGGATTTGCCTTGGTGACGAAGTTCAATTGATTTAGAGAGAAAATGTTGAGATGCCAGAGCTGCGACGTTACCAGTGAGAGGTCGATCCGATCTCGTGGGATTAGGTGAGAATCCCGTGAGCAAACGATATTGCATATTTGAAGCCATATAGTCGGAGTGAGCAAGGGACTGCTGAACTGTTGACTTGAGGATTTCTTGAGCTTTGAGCTTTGCGAGTTGGTCCCTTTGTGTTGAATGCTTTCGACGAATCATTTGGACGCCTTTTTTGAAAACAAATGAAAGATTGCTATTGCTACTGTTAGACGACGGAGGAAATTCATCAAATGGACCCACAGCTTCGACGAGCTGGTTTTTCCTAGCTCCTGTGTTCTTGGGAAGCGTTGCGATGGATTGGTTCGAAGATTTTTTCTTACGCAATAGTTGAACCATGATTCAGCGATAAAAGGCAAGCGAGGTATTGTTTTAGCTGAGAGGGAGGGAAATCTGTAGCTGAAAGCTTTTGGTAAACGAAAAGATTGTGAGCTGAAAAATGTCACATCGGTTAGTTGTTCAACGATCGAAACATTTTTGAGTTGTTGGAGTGTCCATATTCTCTGTTTGCAATGGGTGAAATTTTGTCCCTGAAATCGTCTCCGCAGGTTTGGCATTGGCTGACTATGTCTGCAACTACAGTAGTCATTGCTAAGCACCGCCAATGGCATCCGTCACTACCTGTGAGCCGCTATAAAAAATTTCGAATTTTTAAGAGAAGATTGAAGATAGGAGTCTAGTAGGAAGTGGAACAACTCCGACGTTGGTGCGGGGACCCCCTTCAACTCAGATTTTCAGCGAGGTTCCGTTTCCGTCTCTCAAGTGTTACTCCGTAGAACTTTCGCGACTCTGCTCAGCTGAGAGATTTACAATCCTACGCCATCCTTCCTCCTTATTGATACGTCGTACAATAGGAATACTCTCAAGGAAACGGCTGCAGGTACAGCATCGTCAAGGACAAACTGTCATTGGTGGCAGTGTCTGCTTTGCCGGAAACTTGTTGCTCGAGTTCTGTATGATCTACTCGAGTAAAGTAGCGTTAGGGTTAGATCATCAGCCAAGTCAAGTATTCTTCTCAAACAAGAGCAGCTACTAGCTAGCAGAGGACAGAGGCCACACATAAACCGTATTCGTTATGGCCGACAGCAAGGCAGAGGCAGCCACTTCCAATCCCAAGAAAACACCGGGAAAGCACAAATCTCTCTGTAACCTGCTTCACTACTTTGTCGGGGTAGATCTCTCTGTCGAGTTGAAGACTGGGCGTATATACAAAGGCTCTTTATCCTCGGCCGACGCCTTTATGAATTTGGAGCTGGACGACGCCACCATCGAAACCTCGTGGAGAGCATCGAAGAACAATCAACAAAGCAGCAGCACTACACTCTTATTAAAATCGGTTCATATCCGTGGTTCTAACATTCGCTATCTGCATTTTCCGGACGACCTGGATTTTATAGCCGTGATACGTGCAGGTATGGATCGAGAGCAGTCGGCATCTGCAAAGTACCAGCGAGGCAAACGAAGTATTCGATCTTCTACCACGGGAGCTCCCAGCAAACCTGCCTAACAGATTTCACGTTTGGTTCGAAAATAGTGCGCGACAGCAGGGCGAAAAGTAAATGGTCAATTATCAGAGTATTTTGTGGCGTCAAAAATCTTCATTTTGGATCGTTGCTGTTTGTATCGGTCGTCTGTCGCCAACCCTTGGCTTTGAAAGTGGCAGGGCTTTTGGATTTGGAATATCCCGACATCGGAGTTTTGCATGCCCTAGATTTTATCGCCACCGCGCAATTCTACCTATCTGCGAGAGAAGGATAAATATTATGTCGATGCTACAATCTGAGAGGGAGGCTCCTGTCCAGCATGACCAAAAACACCCAAACAGAAACAGTCATCGGCAGGAATTTACAGTATGTCACAAGTGCAAGGGAGAAGGAAGGTTGATTTCGCCTCCGTCTCGGAAGGCCCGCAAACGACACAAACTTGAACAAAACAACGATCAGGAGCAGCGACCGCCGCCTCGGATTGATGGCTGCAAAGTATGTCAAGGGTCTGGGCTTGTCACAAGAAGTAGTGATACTGCAGAAGATCAGCCGGCAACTATACTAGATATAACTAAATTACCTCGCATTGCTATTATTGGTGGAGGTCTCGGTGGACTGGCCTTGGCGGTAGCCTGCAAGCATCGCTCCATCCCCTTTACGGTATACGAGAGGGACAATGATTTCTTTCAGCGATCCCAAGGATACGGACTGACGATGCAACAGGCCAGCAGAGCTCTTAAGGCCCTCGGGATTCCCGTGCCGTTGGCAGATGGAATTGTCTCGACCAAACATATTGTTCATACTCCAGACGGCAGCGTTGTAGGCGAGTGGGGAATGCGAAAGTGGGCCAGTGATGGGGACACCAAGTCTGCTTCCAACATGCAAGAACAAAGAACTATCGACAAGAGCGAAGGAAACCAGGCGAACACCAGCAGACGCCAGAATGTTCATATTGCTCGTCAATCCTTGAGATTCGAATTGCTCAAGGCTCTGGGTGGACCCCCGCACGTGCACTGGGGACACAAGCTCGTAGAATTTCAAGCAAAGGAGAACAGCGTCGATTTAGTCTTCGAAGTCAGTACCAATCAAAAGCAAGGCAAAGGAGCATCTACTCCTACCACAAAGCATGAAACAGCGGATATACTAGTGGGTGCTGATGGCATTCGGAGCTCCGTTAGACAGCATTGGCTGGGTGAACCATTAACGCCCCTGCGGTATCTTGGATGCATTGTCATTTTAGGCATTTGTCCTTTGAGTTCGCTTCCCTCTGACACATTGGAATCATCGCTTTTGGATGGTGAGACTGTCTTTCAAACAGCGGATGGCAACACACGCATCTACATGATGCCCTATTCGAAGAAGGAATGCATGTGGCAACTGAGCTTTCCAATGGAAGAAGACGATGCGAAAACATTGAGTCGACGAGGATCACAGGCCTTGAAAGACGAATCCATTAAAATGTGTCATGCATGGCACAACCCTATTCCGCCCATTCTCGAGGCCACGCCATCATCTCTAGTGTCTGGCTATCCTGTGTATGATCGAGACTTGCTGAACCAACAAATGTTGCATAACCAGACCAGAAATTCATCACCATTGTCAACCCGTCGCGTGACGTTACTGGGTGATGCCTGCCATCCCATGAGTCCCTTCAAGGGTCAGGGTGCCAACCAAGCTTTGTTGGATGCCCTGTCATTGGCACGGATACTCTACAAACATTTTGGTGCTGACAGTGCCAGGATAAAGTCCGCCGAAAGTCAAGGAGACAACCAAGTCTATGCATCCTCGTCTTGTGACTGTTTGCAGGATATTTTGGAAAGCTTTGAAAAAGAAATGCTGGCACGATCTTCGGTCAAGGTGAAAGCATCCGCCGAAGCCGCCCGGTTTTTGCACACCGAAGTGGCCATTAAAGCAGGTAATGTTACGCGAGGTGCCGCCGCCGCCACTGCTACCGCCCCAAACAACACAGGCGGTGCTGTCATGAACTAGTAAAACTTTGAAGAAAGACAAACAAACAAAACACGGACAGGTAGTATCAAAAATCAGGATATGTAAAGCTAGTAGATATAGTACTGCCCCACATGCTTCATCGAGACGCGACTTCCAGTGCAAGTTGCTAATCATCACCACCCGGAGACGATCCCAACGTCAAATTGATACAGTACATGTCTTTCCTCCCTCCTAATAATAGTCTAATAGTTACAGTACTCGAATAGCAACAGTAGAGTATGTTTGAGTAAAAAACTACTAAACCTACAATTTTCTGAGGAAAACCAGCCCGGGCGGGCTTCCAATGATTTTCACATACATTATTACTATAATATTATTACTATTAACCAAAAGTTCCTTCGTCTTAATTACAGTAATTCTTTGGCTAGTTATTTTTTTAGTCCAGTATCCGTTGACATCGATTCTTGAAGTTCCAAATAAACGTTTTTCTAATAATTACTGTAAGTTCGACTAAACATCTTCTTAACTACTAGCTAGACCTAGCTAGTAGTAGTACTACTGTAGTTCTGCCTGTACTAGACTACTACTCGGAGTAGTAGTAGCTAGAGTAACCATCAAAGTCTTTCGAAGGCACACAGGCTCGACCGAGCAACGCCTGCTTGGTAGCGACCGAAGCCGAAAGAAGGCCCATTCTCTGCTGTTCTCACCAAGACTCGGCTCTGTGACATGATGAGAGTTGCTAAACTACTTGAATTGCTACTACGGTACTAGTAGTAGACTACTGTACTACGTAGTACTGTAGTCTACTAATCTTTGTTCTACTAGAGTCTAGCTAGTAGCTACTGTATTAGTACCAGGTAGGTACGACGTACCAGGTACTAGCTAGAGCGAGTAGACTACGACTACTACTAGTAACGTACTAGACTACGACTACTACTAGTACTAGTCTACTCTAGAGTAGAATACTGGTCTGGTAAGCAAAAAACTGGAATATCGAATGAACAGGGAGCTAGCTACTGAGTAGCTACCAGTGGTACTGGTAGTTCTACTACTAGTAGAGGTCTACTCTTGGTAGTGGTAGTACGACTGGCCCTTCTTCTTTGAGTCTGGTCTTGACGTTGCATCGAGTAGAGTTTCACGAATTGATAACAACATAAAATTAATAATACTGTAATTGATTGCTTAGCTATATTCGGGGTCAGCGCTAAAACTTACTCTACTACAGTAATCAGCAAGGGAGGTGTTGTTACAGTTCTTGGGTGAATTCAAATTCATCATTAATATTTCTGTAAGATTCCACTGTTGGATTTTTCAGCTACAGTCGTTGAGTGAGCGAGTCACAACGAGTACATCTACCAGTCTAGTACTCGTAGTCTATAGTAGCTATTGAGTAGCTAACTTTCTCTATACACAACCAATCACGAATCACAACGCAAATTCATACAGTACAACACAAATAGCCATGCACCGACTACCATCCTTGTCGTTATCGAACAATTCCTCCAGCGCTGCATCTTCTTCGGACTTATTATCGTCTGATGAACAATACCAACAGATAAGTCTCAGCGATGATGACGGTTGCTCGTTGGAATCGGATGTTCCCAGCCTCTCCAACAGCGCCTCCGAGAGTTTCTCCGATGGCGAGAACAGCAACAACTCAGACACTGTTCCGCCGCTAACCGACACCAGAACACCCCGCAGACCACGCTTCTTGCGACAACGCAACAGCGGAGGTCTCAACCACAGCGATGGCAACAACAACAACAACAACAACAACAATAATAATAATAACAACAGCAATGCGATTGACAACAACACATCTGGTTGTAACAACAGCATTATGGATGTTCCATCGGTTCCTCTACTGGCATCTAATGCCTCTTCGTCGGTTACCATTTCCAGCACTGTTGCGGGCGTGGTGGGTGGAAGCGTCGTGGGCAATAGCAGCGTACCACTCGCCAAGGACTTTATTCCACAGTTCCTGCTGCCCCAGAATCTGAATCACGCTCCCTGCATCCCCAAGGGACCCATTCGGAAGCACAGTGACTTTGAACAGGTAGTCTACAAGACTATAAACAGCAGCATCTCCAACAAGGGTTGTGCTATTGGTGTTGGCGGCGGTGGCGCCGGTGGAGAACTGCCACTGCACCTGGAAAAACCAAATGACTATTCCAAAGGTGGTAGCAATGGTAATAGTAGTAGTAGTAGTACCTCCATTGGCCGTTTGAGAACACGCGAAGAGATTGTTTTGCATTTTATTATGGAACTCAATATGCTGCGAAAGGATTGGGTCATTATTTTTGCTGGTTTTGTCATGCAGTGGGTGCACAGCATCTTGACCAACCTCGCGTACTACTATCACACTCAACTCAGTGCGGCACAGCGGATCCCGCTCAAGGATATTGCCTACGAGACACTTCCTGTCCTCGAAGGCGGGTGGTGGATGGTCTCGGAATACCTTTTTGTGGCCATGCTCTTTACCATTATCATTTCCATTGCTTCCATTCTCGTCATGAATTGGAATCCACCGCACGGACGACCGCTCTACTGCATTCCCATTATAAAAAGACTCTTTATGACGCTCAGCTGTTGTCAAGTATTGCGCTGCGTCTCCTTTTTGGTCACGACGTTGCCAGGCGCTAGTCGGCAGTGCTTGTACAATGTCCCGGAAGATATGGGTCGAGATGAGCTGATTTTTGGACCGGCGCACGATCGGGGAAATCCCAACGGATGGGCCCCACCCATTACCATGAACGACATTATTTGGAGGATGGATGCTACCAATGGTTGCGGTGATCTCATGTTTTCAAGTCACACTATTTTTACCATGCTATTTGTATGTATCATTTGGAGATATTTCAATTGGGGTTTTCTGAAATACAGCATGCTGACTATGCAGGTAAGTAAAAACTATTGTGTTCCGTATTTTAGTACGGCTAATATGCATATATTCTTAAGGAAAGTTGTACATTTTTTAACATCCTCTACCTACCCCCCCCCCAATTTCACAGCTGCTCATGGTCCCTTTTATCTTGGCTGCTCATAAGCACTACACTGTGGATATTTTTACAGCCCTCTATGTTACACCCCTTGTCTTTGAAGTACTGAGAATCTACTTTCGCGACCAGGATGTTCACTCCTCGGAGATGGCGTCCCACTACGGCATCCGATTCCACAGATCCTATGTGGACGAGAAATCGGGTGTCCCAGCCGTGGTCATGTCGTTGCGAGGTGGAGAATTTTACGTAGACCTGACTGACATTCCTCTGGATCTACAAAAGGCCTATTCTGCTGGAACGCAATCCAAGCTCGGTGGATATGGATCATGTTCCGAGTTGAGTATCTATGATGAAGACTCGGATTATCCTAACGAATTTGATCCAGTGATTGTATAGACACAAGAAATGGAACCGTCCGCTGCGGATCGTCCATTAGCGCGCTACAGCAAAATTGACACGTCACCAACCTGCTATCTCTCTTTTTGTCAACATTATAACCGTATCATCAGTGTATTTATTGTCGAACAAGTTAAATGGCAAACAAGTTAATCCCCGTCACATGTGATTGTTTTTAAAAATGACTTTTGCCATCACTCTTGTAACTTTTTTTAATACCACAACATCATCATTGTAATGTATGTGGACTGTTTTATAACAATCTTTTGTCAAATGCAAAGAGAAACCTTCATTGTTAAAACTTTTTTTACAGAGAAGTCTTCGGAGAGAGAGGCTACCACAAGCGCGTTCTATTCTACGGGGTTTCAGAATAGATGCTTGAGTGTTGCCAAAGCGGATCTTGCGGTAGGCGGCTGCAGCAGACAAAATTTCTGAGAGAATCAACGTCTATAGTCGCACCTCCTGCGCTTTATGTCGATGTATACTCGAGTAGTGCTCGTAGAGTACATGCTCCATCATTGTTACTGTATTATATTATTATTATTTGTTCTTCTTAGCACGTGTTATATGAAATACTAGCTTTTTAACGCAAACGATACTTTTTGTAGGAAGAGTGACGGGTTTTATCAAAGCATGAAAACTGAAATAATACATTTTCAAGAAACCGCGTCTAAAAATGCGACGTGTTGTTGCATTGCTTCTGCAGATACGGACGTGAGCGCAGTGAGCCAACGTCAATTTCTGTTTACTGGCACTGTTCAACAAACCATTTCAACTGGTCAATTATGCCAGCATGCCTCCGAGTTCCTCTTTGGCTACCAAAATGATTTGACCGAGCCAAAGCACTTGCAAACAAGACAATCCCGTAAGCGAGGCCAAAAAGATTTTCACCCATGGTCTGGCAGCGTCTCGGGAACTGTCGGTATTGTTGATTGCCAGAAGGGCATCACTGACAAAATATTTGCTAAAAAAGGCCCAGAGCAAAACCCGACAAGTAATAAAGGTTGTGGCAAAGATAAGTCCAAATATGACCTTTCCCTGTGGCCAGGCATCGGCCAATCCGGGAACTCCAAGCTCTTCATCAAAATTCGCCAGCAGACAAAGAAATGCCGTGGATAATTCCGAAATGCCAAAATAAAATGGCACGTGATAGTGTGCCACACAGTGGACGATGGTACCGTAGACCACCAAAAAGCACATTAACTGAACAAGAGCAAAGAGAAAATAGTGTGTGTGAGAATGCGAATTCGGACAAAGAGAGGGCCATACAATCCGCATAAAATTCCACCATCGAGCGACCGCTAGATAGACGTACATGATGCGCCACAAAAATGAGCCCGTCCTGCCACAAAATTGTATCGTACATATTCTTGACTTGATAGCAGAAGAAGAACATGCAGATGCGAAAGGAAGCGGGTTGGTAGGTGAACATGCGCGATTCGTAACCTCCCCTGGGCATGGCCCCCTGTTTGCCTCGTGCGGCATCCAAAAAACCGGGACAAATGGTGGTAAAATTGGATATTCCCAACAGGGCCACGATTACACAGCAAAACCAATCGGTGCCGATGTGTCTGGCCAGAATCAATCGATTGGTTTCTTTTTCCAACAGGGGTTGCATGTGCTGGAATTCTTCCAGAACCAATCGGACGCCATATTCGATGGCAAACAAAACCGTCACCGTCAGAGCGGCCTGTTTCGCAATGGTCGCGTTGGAAGGTTTGCTGTAAAAGGCGTCGACCGACAGAAAGGAGGAGTAACTCCTGGTGAGCGCAGGGGCTTTTTTCATTTGGACATTTTCAGGCTTGCTCATATTTTTCTGGTCTTTTTCTTCTTTTGTTTTGGCTGTGTTATAATAATATTATTGATATTATTTTAGCTGGTGTAATAAATAATTGAATCAAAAAATAAATATTAATGTTGATACGTTGATACATACATGAGCAGAAAATAGAGCAATGCTCGAGCTAGCAAGTAGACTAGACCTACCGTAGCTCTGTAAAAACTGATGACAAAATAATAATTGTTTTATGAATCTGCAGGCAGTGACAACAAAAGTAATAACGACGTGGATGCTTTTTGATTGGTCATCGACGTTTCTGGCTACACCGCGACGAATCTTGCTGCATAACCCTAAATTAATTTTTGTTAGTTGTTTGTTTGTCTTCCTGCAGATCCAAAAATAGCTACAGTAATAATAATAATAATAATATTTTGTTATCTTCTTTTATCGGAAAACAAATAATGATCCCAAGATAGTAGCATGTGCAGCATGCACAAACTACGATACTTTCCCTTCTCTTTGCCGCTGCTTTTTGTACCAGCGAAATTATCGGTGCCAAATATAGCATGGAATCCGACACTGTCTCAGATCTGCAATCTGCAATAGCTGATGGCTGCGAATTCCGATGAAAAGAGGTCACTGTGCTGCAATGATATTATGTATTTGTGTTCGGTGCCGTGATTGTAACTAGAGACACTGCGCCTATGTCTGAACCTTTCACTGTGCCAGCCTTTACCCGTATGCAGTATGTAAGACAATAGACAATGACGAGCATGGCTTGATTATATTCTCTTTTCCATCACCACTCATGAAACAGACAATAGAGACGTTGTTCATTGTCAAATATTTCTTACCATAGAATTTTCAAACGAGCTGATAATACATTTCGAAATATGTCAGACGAGCAGCCATGGTGGACTTTTACGATGAGATACCAAGGTGACCGCATTATCATGCCACGCATAACTGCTTCAACCTTCAAACCCATCTCTCTCGGCTGAAAAAGGAGATCTATATGCCAGATGCAAATGCCTACTAATCACCGAGACTCTGCAAACACAGCAGAGTCCTCAGATACTTCCTTCCTGAATCCCAGCGTTTTTTTAGATTTTCCTTTGTGGATAAATTGCAATGCATCACGTGTCCCGCATCTGCGTAACAGGTCTCCTTCTACATCCAAAATGAAATCAAATAAATAATAACATAGGAAAGCCTTACCCGTAGGCAATAGGTGTTTCCAAAAACTTGATGACTTCTGTGACAAATTCTTTGGGTTGATCCAAATAGCACGAGTGCCCTCCTTGTAGTTCCACAACATCAGCCCCCGCATAGTTTTGTAAGCGCTCCGAACTGTTCTTTCCGGCAGTATCGCGATCTCCGTGAATCGACAGGATGTGCGTCTTGACGATTGTCATTTTTCGTACACTGTCTTGAGGAACATTGTTCACGGAAAGAGACGCGACGGGAATCCAATATCTCACATACTTGGGAATGATTCGGAGCATATCATTTCCAGCCAAAAGCCAGGATGTCATGGTCTTGCCTGAGGCCGAAGGTGTTAACAATGACACCGGCTTGGGAATGGATAGAGAGTCAATAAGCTTCATAAGATCCTTGTAATCTGCCGAGACAGGAAGGTCAAAGGCCAAAATATTCATCTTTTTTTCTGTTTCTCGTTGGCAAAAGTCTTGTAATATCCCCGGTGGTGATTTCCAGTCTTCTTTTGTGAATTTGGCACCGTGTAAAAGAATTAAAGTTGGCGCCTCGTCTAGCTTTTCCTGTCCTCGATAAGCCGGGCCTGATCCTTCACAATAATAGTAGGAAATTCCGTCGGCGGTTTCTTTGGTGGTAATGATCCCTGCATTTTCTGCCTTTTTTAAGGCAGTTTTGGCTTTCTCGGCTTTACGTCTTTCTCGTCTGGCTTTCTTTGCTTGAACTTTGGTATAGTGATTCTGAAGTTTTGGTGGTACCACCACTACCAAAATGGTCAAAACAATCATAGCAACGTACCACTTCTTTATTTTGAAATTCGAAGGAATTTTAGATGCCATGGTATGTTCACTTTCGTATCGATATCAGAGAAGTCGTGTGGATATGTCGAAAAGAAGAAAAAAATGGTACGTACTACGTAGTAGGATACTCACAGCATTCCAGCAAAGAGTGTTCAGATTCCTTTTGCTACCTCCGACCTCAGACGTAAGGCTTCACTTGACCGTCTGTTGTAGAAGAATGCTTTCTCTCTTTTGATGTAAACAAAATGCGGTTGCGAGATGCAAAATAAACTTCGTTCTCCTTGATCCTTGATGAATCACTCAAGTATCTGTTGACGACGGTAGACGATTACAGTTTCGAATCCAGTTTCTACTAGACCCTAGTAGTAGCTAGCTAGTAGACTAGCTACCAGGTAGTAGGTAGCCAAATTCAATAAAAACTCGAATATTCCAAAAATTTAATAGCACTTGACAATTATTCCATTTCCCAGGTGCTCTTGATACTTCTGTCCGTCGCAGTTTTCAAATGGAACAACAAGGAGTTACGGTATGTGCTACTCCGAGTAGCTAGCAACTAGTACTACTAGCTACTAGAGTAGTACCCGGAGTAGATATTACTAGTAGTAGTAGTATGGTAATAGACCAGTTTGTGAAAATTTCTGAGTTTTTTTTTATTTGCTACACATCTAAATTAAAAATTATGATAATAGAAAGATCACTGCAAAGGTCTGCAATAGCCAACTAGCTAATCATGTATTGTACTATACAATGCATTTCTAGAATCCAATTGCTAGTTTTTATTTCTTCTTTGTATAGATTACGAGGCTAATAAAGCATAAAGATAGATCGTCTCTTCCTCGTTCCGCAAGCTTGCTCTTTCCGTCCTTTTTCCAACAACGTGACGTGAGTGTCATCCTTCCACGTGTTTCGGTCTCATAGAGTACCGAGTGGCTTGCCAAGATCCATTGCCTTGCTATCAGATTGTATCTATCACCTTGTTCTACGTATCCATTATCCGTAGCAATCCGTTTTGTTTGTTCTGTTTTGGTATCGCTGCTTCTTGCTTCTTGGTCGCTTAAAAGGATGTTGGGTTTTCAGGTTCTTCGCATTCACAACAAGAACATTCGACAGGAGGAGGATTTCCTTTGCAGTCCACCCAAAAGAATTGTAAGTATCCGGGGAAGTCGTTGTCGATTCGCCTTTGCTCAACGACAGCGCATACTTGTTCCACAGATCCTGTCAGGTCGTTATCCAAAGCTGTCCAAACTGCTAAACCCTCCAAACTAAGGATACCATCGCTGGGCATAAATCCAGTCAATTCTGTCGTCAATAGGAAGCAAACAATGAGAAGATTTCAATAAAGGATGAGATCATTATATGAAGGTAAACAGTCCAAGCCGGCTGGCTACGCTTACCGTTATCATCAAACTGCACCACGACGAGCTTTTGCAAGTTGCCAATATCATTGGATATGGTTCCCGTTAAAGCATTGGAGTTCAAGTCAATAGCTTCCAAATTGGTCAGTTGATAGAGACTTGCAGGTAACGATCCAGACAGTTTATTGTCGTCAATATCGACAGCAATCAGGTCCGTCAACAATCCAATTTCTTCCGGAATGGACCCCGATATTCCTTTGTTGCCGTCGAGCGTCAATTCTTGAAGTTTGGTCAGGTAAAAGAGTTCCGCAAAGAGATCACCGCTCAAAGCATTGTCACTAATATCGACGCTTGTAATGGGCGAAAAGGTATCCACCGAAACAATATCTCGTTGCGACGGCAAGGCTTCCCTAGGCACGTCGGTACAGGTCAATCCAAACCAAAGACATTCATGACTTGCGTCCAAAAAGGGAATGGCAGGAATACTGGTCGAATCTTCTTGAAAACAAGATCCAGCACCTTGAGCACGACAATTGGTCCAATTGTTACCACCAAAAGCATAGTAAATCAATCCAACAATGTACCGTTGGATAATACGAGCTTCTTCGACTTGGTTGGGACATAGTTGAGCGCCATCGTCCTTTTCGAGCCACATACGCGCTTGGTATTGTGGTGCCGATGTGTCCGTCAAAGCCAACATAGAAGATGTCAACGAAAGCATGTCCAATAACATGCTGGAACGATCTTGTTCGGAAATACCACACTTTTCGAACACGGCTGAGCCGTCGTCGTTGTTGCTGCCAGTTGGAGCGCCGTTGGAGTTGTCTCCATTGGTGGGTTCGTCATCACCAGTGTCGCCGTCTTCTCCATCGGTAGTTTCTTTATCAGCTTCATTACCGTTGTCGCCGTCATCTCCATCTGTAGGTTCTTTATCACCATTACCATTATCGCCACCATTGTCTCCGCCACCACCACCACCTCCAAATTCTCCACTGCCAGTATCCATGGACATGGAAAACGACATGCTGCCTTGCAGTTGTCGAAAAAAGGTACCATACAAAAACAAATCTTCCAATTCATTGTCCAACAACAATTCTACTTGGTGATCTTTGGGCGTCATTGTTGCGCTTCTACGTTGAACAATTGGTTTCTGGAAATGCTCTTCATGTTGTTGCGGCTCATGCTTTGGATTTTGGTGTGGTGTTGCAAATCCAGCAACGCTCGTGTAAAGCTCGTTGGTTGTTTTTGTTGCTGCTGCTGCTGCTGCTGCACCGGATGTCGTCGTCGTAGTAGTAGTCGTCGTCAAATCGGGAATGAAAATGGTATCTTTCCGTAACCTTCGCAACCCCGCCGCTTTTGTTACAGTAGGCAAACACAACAACAGAAGTGCTACAAGTGGTAGAGGAAACGTTCTCATCTCGTACAGTACCAGGTAGGTTATTGGATGATACGTAACGGTGGCTAGTGTTGTGGTATGATGATGGGAGATGAGGGACTCTCTATTCCTTGTTGGTTCTTTATTGTTTTTATTGTTTCTATTCTTGTTATCTCCTTTTACTTATCGTGAGGTATTTGAATTTGAATTTAGGAACGGTTAGATCTGGGATTTTTGGCGCGAATATAGAGTTAAGGCTAAACCTTACGAAAAACCCAAGTTAATCCTTTCATTTTTTACTGAAGTACTGGAGTAGACTAGCTCTACTAGTATGAAGATTGGCTGAAAATAATAAAAGTACAAGAAGTATGATTATTAGTATTATTATTAGTAGTAAACAAGACGAGCAATATTGTTCACAGGCAAATGCCAATATCCAATATCACACCAACTCTAGCTAACTGTCATACGACCCCCCACTCTTTCAACGCTTCCAATGATAAGATCCGAAAAGCGGCACCGGAGTGTCCTTTTTGGAACTTTGCTGGGCCTTTTTTTCACAGCCGTTTTATCTAATTTGTTCCTATCCAGTCACATTTTGCACGATCTCAATGGTGGCTCGCTTCGAGATTCCTTGCAACGATTTCGACAATTGCATAGCGGTGGATCTGATCCTACCTCCTCCTCTGTCTCTGCTGATTACTCTACTCGAATATTGCACCAAAATCATCAGGATGCTGCCAATGACGACGACAGTGGTTCCATATCCAACAATAAAAACAGCATCAATGCACTTTTCGTAAAGCCATTACCCAATCCGCAACCACCCGCCAATGGAAATAACACCTTTTCCGCGTGTCTCTTGGTCATGGATGACAATCACCGTCTCGTTGAATGGTTAGCCTATCATTATCACGTACTGCCCCTTCGGTATCTGATTGTGGCCGTCGATCCTCGCTCCAAGACATCGCCTACCGAAATTCTGAATCGATATCGACAATTGGGCATGTACATTCAAGAATGGACCGATTACGATTTTTTGAACGAAAAATTGGCCAACAATATTGTCCCAGACGATGCCCGATTTCAGGTCAAGCGGGATCGACATCGAGCTCGGCAAAAGGTTTTTTACAAATCATGTCTGCTAAGAATGAAGCAGGCCAATCGGACCTACGTTACTCTTCACGATACCGACGAATATGTAGTCTACAATCATGCTGGTGGTGCTGACTATGAGGCATGGGAAACCAAAATGCAGGCCCAACACGATACATCACGCGACAAGGACAAGACAAGGATAACACCCTTTCATACACCACCCACCACTGCCGACGAAGGGTCCATGTTGTCCTATATTCAACAGGAAAAGGCCAGTGGATATCCGGGATACCAGACACCTTGTATCAGTATTCCCAGACTTCACTTTGGTGCCGTGGAAAGTACTGATCAAGAACGATCCAGGGGTGCCCTCTACAGCATTCTCAAAATTCCTCCCACTCAACTCGATACGTTGCGTTGGCGAAAACATTCAAAGCGCAATGACTTCATCAAAAACAATATTGCCAAGGTTATTATGGATGTCTCACAGATTGACATCGCTGCAGCTCCACGCTTTCGCAGTCTCCATCGGCCCATCCCGACCATTTGCCGAGCACCGTGGGTGAACGATTGGGAAACCGGTTTGCGTATTAATCATTATTTGGGTAGTTGGGAAAGCTACAGTTTCCGTGATGATTCCCGGCGGGGAGGTGAACGAAGTCGGGAAACGTGGGAGTTTCAAGCGGAAGATGAGGATGAGACGGACGACAATATCCGTCCCTGGTTGAGTGGATTCGTGCGGACTCATGGTGCTGCCAACGCCAAATCCTTGCTGAAAGATGTGGGATTACCAGAGACCTACCACAATCCCAATGAGACGGCCTGGACGAACATGTGGGTAAAGGATATCCTGGAAACGAATGACACCGAAGGAACCAATCCAAAGAATCACGAATTTGATGAATTTGTGAGGCGGAAATATCAGCAAGCAAATCAATAGTAAAATGTTTGTGATGGGGTGCGGTGCAAAAAAGAGCACAATCAAACTCTTGCTGTCCGATGCCCACTGAAGCGCACCTCATGGTGCGCACAGCATCATGCGGTCTCTGGTACCAAGCACGTATCGTATCTCGATTTACACAAAGTACTGTACCAACTGACTGTACGACACAGCTCGATGCCGAAAATCCAAGCAAATTATTGGCAACTTACTCTCTCGCTTTGAGAGGAAAGTAGAATCTACTGTATCAACTTTGGTCGAGTCACAAAATAGCTTTGTGTTCCTACAATTCTTCTTGCACAGATGAAATATTGAGAGCATTTTTTCGTATTTGTTCCAAATCAAACAGCTCCTCGTGGACCTGTGCTTGCTTTGGTTTTTTTGCTGTTTCTGTTTTTACGTCATCTATGCTGCTGTTCTCTGGGTCTTTGGCGTTCTGACCTACCGTAGACATGCCTTGTACTTTGTTGGGTTCCATGCCAGGTCGTCGTGATGCAGTTCCCATTTCGGACGTTTTGCTTGCAAATTTCACCAATAACGAAGCCAACTGTTCCGCGAGCAACTGAGAAGAAATGCTGCGACCCTCCTCAGAGTCAAGCATACTGAGATCACCTCCCGCATTTCCAACTTCTTCAAGAAGACTTGCTAAATCTGATGGCTTGACGTCGACCATTACTTCGTTATAAAAGTCCATGGCGTCACTATGGACCTCTGCGCTCTCGGCGAATTCACCATTTTGCAATAAAGCCGTTGCTAGGCTGAGCTTGGCAGTAGCAATGGAAGAGTCCAAGTCTTGGCCAGCTTGATCGTCCTCGTACAAACTGATAGCTTGCTTAAAGTGGTCGGCGGCAATGAAGTTTTCACTTCTTGAAAGGTGCAAAAGACCAAGCTGATGGTGCAAGTAGCCCTCGTAGGCCCCGTTAGTCGTGTACATGGGCGCTTCGTAACCATTTGGAACAGAGTGTTCTATTTTCATTTGATGAAAATTGGCTAACTGGTTTTCAAAGGACTCCAGCATTTCGTCACTGTTTTGGTATCCCAATGTTTGATAAGTTGGCGGTCGAAGGTCTTTTTCAATAAACCAGTCCATAGTCTTGCCATAATATTGCTTCGCTTCGTCATATTCTCGAAGTGTTACGAGAAGGGTACAGACACTTAACATGCTCTCGCCCAGATATTGGATCATGAATTGTCGGGTCGCATATTCCATGTGAGGAATAATTTCTTTGTTAACATCAATCCCTTCCTTTTGTAATTTCAGGGCTTTTGGAAGGTCGGAAGTATACGCGAGAGCTGTTCCATGGTCTTGCAATGTCGTGGCTAAATAGCTCTTGGTTTTGATACGGGCATCAAAGTCTTTCTCTTCTTCGATCGCTTGGCGATACAGCCTCTCCGCCTCTTCGAATTTTTCGTCTGCCAACTTTGTGAAAGTGAGCAGGACGGATAATTGCTGTAGAGCATCCGTCCGGATATCACCCCTCTCATCATGGAGGATGGTTGATATTGATGCTCCTTGTAATGATCGGATGTAATTCCGTCCAATTCGGTGGCTGACGTGCGCCAGGTTGATCGTGTAGCTCATTCTGAGGGCATTGTTTTCATCATCCGTAGCAACCGCTGGATCCAGACTCTGACGATAATACATTTCCGCTTTCTCATAATAAGCCAGAGATTTTGAATTCAATAATGCATCCTCATCATCCTCGTCCATTTCGTCAATTTCATCCTCGTCTAGAAAGTAGTGGGGGCTTTTATATAGTTCTCCCCACTGCAAGTAAAGTGCGCCCAAACTTGCACAGGTGGTCTGCCAGGATCTTTTGTTGGATGCATTATCTGTAGCGGTGTACGTGTCCAATACTTGTAACATCGTTCGTTCCGCTTCTGTAAAGGCATTTTCTGCCAATTTCAAATCCAACGATTCCTGGAGCTTGTCCTTGTACAGTCCTGGATTCTCACCTTCGTTGGTAGCTGCTCGAAAATGAGCTACTCCAATTTCAAACATTGCCGTCGCCAAAAGGAATTTCATCGAACTTCCCCCCGACGATGACTTCCAAAGATAGGACCGTGTTGACAAGGCAGTGGCCACAGGAGCGGCGTACGCTGAAAAGGGCTCCTGATACTCATGCTGGCCGATTTTAATGGAAAAAACTTGATTCTTGGAAGTCTCAACGTTTGAATCAGAATCATTCGCAGGATCCTTGTTGTCATGATAATTTTGTTGTTGTTGTGGATTATCTTTTATAAGCGCAGCATTATGTTTTATTTTGGTTCGCTGGAGTAATGTGATTTGTGTTTCGGAATGAACGCAGACTTCCATTTCCTCCTGGTTCTTGTCGTTGTTTGTGACATGAGAGCAAGCCTCAATATTTCTGGCATCAGTTAGGGACGAAGTGGTGACGTCTCGTGTCGTCTCGAAATTACACACCAGTCCCAGCTCTGTGGATTCACAATTGAGATTCAAAACCTCTGCCAGTTCTGCCACTGAAACTTCCAGCTGACAGGCCAGCTTTTCTGCATTACTTTGCGAATCCTGACAATCTAATGTAGCCGCAAAGCTGCATCTGCTGCAGCCTAAAAAAACAAGAAGCAGAAGGAGGACACAATGTAACCTGTGGAACATCATTTGGGCTGTCGTTTATGCCCTGTGTGGTTTATTAATCACATGCAACTGGTGTGCGCTTTTGACTTTTGATTCGCTTGGCAAGTACCGTATGTGCAGAAAATAGAAAAAAATAATGATGACTTCTAAGGACAGTAGGGTTAGCGTCATGTGACCGTCAAAGTGAACCACTCTGACCTCACTCATTTGTAGAGTAGTAGCTAGAGTAGACCAGTACTCTAGCTACTAGTGAACTAGAGTACTACTGCTACGAGTGCCCGTACTAGGTACGTACTCTACTACTACACGTGCTACCAGTACTCTACTACCTGCTCCTTCGTACCAGGTACTACTACTCTAGCTAGCGAGTAGAGTTAAGACCACTCCATTCCCATAGATTAGTTTTGCATCTCCAAGAGAAACACTGGAATACGGCTGCTTCTTTTGGATTGTCAGAGGATTTTTTAGTCCCAAGTCCTCTGGACATCATCAGGGTAGCACCTACTTGTGCGTAGGAAGCTACAATGTCAGATGATTGTGATTACTATTAACTCAAAAATTAGTTGTTTTCTCTCCAGGAAATATATCGTTTCTTTCGAAGTCAATCTTTCCTACTTTTTCTCACCTATGGTAGCTGGAACCGTCTTGAGATAAATATCTATGAAGCAAGGTAAACTAAACAGGGACAGCTAGATTAGATAGTCTATTTCGGAGATCATGATAAGTGATGGTCAAAATCAAAAATATGAGCAGGTCATCCTCACTCATTACAACTGCCGGGACTCTCATCTGTAGAGTACTCGCACTGCTTTACTAGTAGACCACTGTAGTACTGAAGTACTGTCTTGAGAAAGTCCTAGTAGTCTGTCCTTCAACCGAGTCTCATGACCATGGAGTGCAGTTGTGCACATGGTTTAACCTACTCACATCTGTGCAAGTGTTATTATATAGATCTATCTCCATAATACTAATAAGCCCCACCCACCATTATTTGACAATGACGAATCGACTACAGGTCCACTTGACTGCCAAGAACCTGAAAAACTTGGGAGGAATTTTATCTGGAACGTCCAATCCATTTGCCGTAATAACGGTAAGAGGAGATAGTCCGGACAATCCTCCTCAAGTCTTGGGTCAAACCGATGTGTAAGTCACAGTAGAATTCCTACGCGATTGAACCGTGCTGATTCTTGGTTGCGTTATTATTATTTATTCTTTGTCCTTCGTGGATGCATGACCTGCGTTATCTCGTCAATTCTTCTCATACCCTCTGCTTATTAATCACATTCCACATCTCTTGTCCTTGGCCCGGTGCCATTGTCTTGACTTATCCGCAAATAATATGTGTCTGCACGAATCTACATTCTACGCTCTACACCAAACTGCACCATAAACACAAAACACAACAATCTGCATCTCGTCCGAAACAGTGTCTTTTCCAGCCTAAATCCATCCTGGTCCAAGAGCATATTCTTAGATGGGTACAAATTTGGAGTCCCGTTCTACATAGAAGTGGGCGTTTTTGACTTTGATGTCTCGCAGACGGGACAGTCCGCTAACAAACTTGCACAGTTGGATGCACATGCCCAACAGGCCATTACTGGTGATGCCTCCAACCGGTCTCTCTTGCGGAACGGCAAGTTTCCGCACAAAATCATGGGAACAGCACTCTTCGAAGTCGGAGAAGTCCTGGGAGGACGAGGGAACATCAAATCCAAGTCGTTGCAAACCGGAGGTGCGGTCTACGTTCACATTGAAACATGCTCGTCCGATGCTGGCCAAAAAGGTGCCACCATGCGCCTCCAGCTGAAAGGACACAATCTCCACAACGTCCGTGGTATCGGCAAGAAAAGCAGTCCCTTTTTTGAACTGTACCGGAAAGTAGAGCGCCCTACTGGTGCTACATGGTACGTTTCTTGTGGATGTTAATAATATCTAAAGTCTAGAGTGGAGTGACTCCTGCGCGTTTTTGGTGAAATGTTAACAATACTGCGGTGAATGACTCATTGTAACTCTGTCTCACTCATCGTTCCTTTCATTTTGCGCGCCTGTATTCTTGTTTCGTCTGATCCGGCATTGAATACTTGTTTACTTTTTATCATCCGGTACGTTCTTTCTGCACCCCCTCTCCTTGCAGGATGAGTGTGTATCGTTCCAACGTGGTTAAAAGCAACTTGAACCCAGTATGGAACGAAGTCACGTTAGATCTAGAATCAACCTGCAATGGTGATCTGGACAAAGCCATGAAAGTAATGGTATGGGATCATCGAAGAGGTGGAAAGCATAAAACTATGGGAGAATTTGAAACGACAATGAGAGGCTTCTTGGAAGTACGAGCAGCCGGTGATAGTCTTGAATTTTCACTGATGAAGGTCGACAAGGACATGGGGAATGTCGTTGTTCTAGCTGCCGAATATGTCAAAGGTGAAGGCGCTGCTGAATCTGCTAGTGGCAAGGAGGTGGAGGCCAGCAACGGGGTGGATTCAGTTGCGTCTGCTGCGCCGGAAAAGAACCCCAAAGCACCGCCCAAGCCTGAGTTTGTCGATTACCTGTCTGGAGGCTGCCAGATCAGCCTTGCCGTGGCCATTGATTTTACAGCATCGAATGGTGACCCCCGACAAGAAGGGACGCCACATTACTTTCACCCGCCAGAATCCAAAGAATGGAACGATTATGAAAAAGCAATCTTTGCCGTCGGATCTATCCTCGCCAAGTATGATTCCGATCAAAAGTTTCCTGTGTGGGGCTTTGGCGCTAAGTACAATAACATAGTACGGCATTGCTTCCAATGTGGAAGCGAAGTTGAAGTCGAAGGTGTACAAGGAATAATGGACGCCTACCGAGGAGTGTTCCGAACGCCTCTGACCATGAGTTACCCAACAAAGTTTACTGAAGTCATACAGACGGCTGCTTCCTACGCTCGACACGAACAGGTACGTCCAACATGTGCTCTACGGTTTTACCCCAAGGTATCAGTACCTTTCGTTTTTGTTAACAAAGCCTTAATTTCTTCATCTTATCATCTCTCCCGTTCCGTCGTTACAACAGGAGGTATCTCAAGAGGAGGGTAAAATGTCATATACAATTCTACTGATTCTAACGGCTGGCAACATTGAAAACGTAAAGGCTACCAAACAACAATTGATCGAAGCTAGCTCAGATCCCCTCTCGGTAGTGATAGTCGGAATTGGCGAAGCAGACTTCAAGGGAATGGCATTTCTGGACGAGCACGATCCAACAGTAGAGTCAGGTCGAGACATTACCAAATTTGTGCGCTTCAACGACTACAAAAGCTTCAACGCACTGACAGAGGCCGTGCTCGATGAAATTCCCGACCAGCTTGTAGACTTTTTCTATTCGCGTGGGCTGATGCCAGGAAAAGCAGAGGGTTTCAACCAAAATGATGTCGAGGTGGAAGATGCAGATGACGACGATCGGACCTTCACATTTTTGGGATAATGCTTGTGACGCAGTATAAATTACAGTAATGTTTTACTAGAGATAGCAAAATGATCCAATATGATACCGGCAAAGCTCCATTGATGAAGTGCCAAAGAGGAAGCTAGGTACAAAGATAGTACATGTGCATTTATTCTCCGTCGGCAGACAGAGCCATGTGATAAATCGACCCAAATTTCACCGCTCGCCCAGGAACAGTGCTGCTGTTCTTTGGTACTACCTCTCGACCACACTTGAACCAGATTCCAAATTTGTTCCTTTTTCTTACGTCCTTTATGATAAATTCGTTCTCAGAAGACGATTTACGTGTGCAGGCCGACGTTGTTCTTTGGCAAAGTTCTAGGTATGGTGGTGGCTTCTCATTCGCTGGTGTTTGGTCGTCCGGTACAAGTTGCTTCTGCCCAATCCAACGACCAGTCATCAACGACCAAAACCCAAAGCCAGGTTCTTCGCTTTTAGGAGTAAGTAACGGCGCGATGGCTACGCTCTCTGCGGGATCCACGGTAATCCCATTGCAATACAGTGCCATTTTTGATCGGATGTTGTGGTAGGTAGGAGGCATTTTGAGTTCCCAAAGCAAAGCTGGATCAGAACAGTTTTTCCGAGAAGATCCAGTATTATTTTTGCTTGTTCTGCCCATTCGTCGAACATCATATAGATGACAGTTTCCCATGGATCCTCTGGCCAAAAGCTGATATCCATTGGACAGCCAGACAATAGATGTGGTGCTTCCAAACGTCGTGGAAAGATTTCGACTGGAGCAACTGGTGCTCATATTTATCTGATTGGATCCAGAATCCCAAATTGAAACGGTCCCATTCCTGTGTCCCATGGCAATAAGCTTGTTGGAAAAGAAAGGCCCGGGATCTGCTTGCATACACAGTACAGGTGATTCTGAGAACTGTGGCAGGCTGGTTTCATAACAAAAATCGTCTCGCTGACCTACGGGCTGCGGTCGTCCTAAAATCTTGTCTAGCGACGCCACGACAAAATCTGCATCTCCCATATTATTCTTTTTCCGGGGTGTAAACATGATCTTGTCGTTGTCAAAGAGCACAAAATTTTTGAATCCATCTAGATCATTGTTGTTCTCGCTTTTCAGTTGTGTCGTTATCACTTGCACACTTGTAGAAGTCTCGGGTTTTAACATGTGTAAGCTTGTAAACTTATGAAAGCGAGGGGAATAACACAAACAGGTGGCATACATCAGATTGGGTTGGTACGGACTTGTGATATGCTTTAGACAAAGAATATCTTTGCGCATGGGTTCATGAAACGACAGGAATAGTCCTTGTTGTCCAGAATGTGCAACCGTTTGTCCATGAATTTTGTCCTTATCACCAATGGTTGAAATAGTAAGTATGCTGTCGTGCGGACGCTCGGTTACGTCAAACGTGGAACAGGAGGGATGTAAAAAATACTTGCATACCAGATCATTATCTCCGTCGAAATGATGTACTGATGTTGTTGTTGTTGTTGTTGAGGTGTTTGGACTGTTGGAACAAGGGATTGTCAGGTTGTGAAAAAGACGTCGGCTTCCCACAACATCACGCATCACCCTGCGACGAAACGAAGATGGACAAGTCTCGGCAAGATAAGCCAATGATAGAAATGATGGCCAATTCGTATAGGTACTCGTCGTTTGAAAATATTGGTTTGAAAACTGGTTGGTTTGCAACGATCGAATTGTTGTAGAGTCCTCTGATGAATCTTTCTGTCTTTTAATGTGCGGAACATCTTTCTTGTGAAAATAGGATTGTCTGTCAGGATCGTATCTGTAATCTCCAAGCACAGCGACGGGTTTACTACTGCGATGTGGCTCTAAGTTTGATTCCTGTGCTGCCTCTTTACGTTTTCGCTGTTGTTGTTGTTTTTCACGTTGCCGTTGGAGTTGTTCTTCGATACTACGAACCATGGCATGATTGTTGTCTGCTGCTGCTGCTGCTGCTGCTGCTGCTGCTGCTGCTGATTGCTGACCACTGGACGACCGTGTTTGATGAATGTCATTCATGTCATGTCGTCCACTGGTCTGTTTCTTTCGACGTCGCCGTTTCCGATTCGAACCTGCTGCAGCAGCTTCGTCTAGTGGAACGTTGTCTCTGTCTCGAGAAGGATCATTGCTTTGAGAATCGCAATCGTGATGTTTCGTAGTACTGTCATTATTCTTATTCTTATTTTTAGCTTTTCGCCGCTTGTTGTCACCAAAGTTTCTTGACCCCCAGGATTTCTTTTTCTTCTTTTTAGCATTCTTCGTGTTTTCGTTCATCTCTTTGGCAGGGATGGTCTGTCAAAGTGAAGATTGATGCTGAGCACTAAGTACAAACACACAAATTACTTTATAATAATACTTGATGAAGTCTTTTACTTGTGGTATTTGTGGGATGAATACTGACTGTTTATGATGAATGGCGAGAGTGTGATCGATGAATGAATGAAACGAATGAAAGCAAAAGCTTTTTGGGTGTCTTGTCGTGTCAATATAGGGTTAAAGCTAGACGTCGACAAAAAAACCTCCTCCCATTTTTGGCTTATTCTTGCACATCCAACATTCAACATTCAATATATATCCAACACCCAATAATAACTTTTGGAAGCCATAAAACAATACAATTATGAAGAAAGACGAGGAACTACAACGGTTTGTTTCAGCAATGCCGAAAGTGGAACTGCATGCTCATCTGAACGGCTGCATCCGTGAAGAAACCTTGTTTGCTCTGGCCAAGGAACGAAATGTCACCCTCAGCTCGACGCACTTTGGTCACGATCCTTCGTCAAACAGTAGTACAGCTACTACGGCTACTACTGCTATTACGGCTGCGACTACTGCTGCTGCGACTACTGCTGTTATAGACGACGACTTGTCGGTTGCGAACATGTACAACAAAAAGCCTCGTTCGTTGATGGATTGCTTTGAAATGTTTGCCGAAATCCCAAAATGTGTCAATGATCGAGCATCTTTGGAGCGCATCACGAGAGAAGCATTGGAAGATTTTGCAGCACATCACGTTGTGTATCTCGAACTAAGATCTACGCCCAAGCGCCTGAAAGATCTGACCAAGAAAGGTTACGTTGAAACAATCTTATCGGTCATGACAGACTTTGAAAAACAAGAAGAAGAGCGATATAAATTGGAACGACAATCATCATCATCATCATCATCATTATTATTATCTGCTGACAACAACACTCTTGTCAGAATGCCACTCAAAACACGGTTCATTGTATCCATTGATCGATCAGGTTCGGTACAAGAAGCAGAGGAGAATGTCGATTTGGCTATAGAGCTCTTTCAACAATCGAATTCATTGGTTGTAGGGATGGACATTGGTGGGAATCCAATGCGAAATGACGTTCGGAATTTTTTGCCAAGCATGTCCCGAGCACGGCACGCTGGACTTAAATTGACGATTCATTGTGGTACCGTACCTTCTCATGCAACACATCTGATTGTTTCTGTTTGTTGTATATCCGTCATATTCTGTTTGAGTGTGTGTGTGTGTGTCTCTAAAACAAACATATTTTTACTCTCGATACCCCATTCCTCATCAAAATCATTTCGCAGCCGAAATGCCTGTCGGAGAAAGCAACGCCGACAATGATCCTCTCCGACGAAAAGCATTCGAAGAAGTCGATGCCATCTTTCAGTTCCAACCAGATCGACTGGGACATGCTTTACTTTTATCACCAGCACTACGATCCGAATTGATGGATCGACATAAAATTCCCGTAGAGACGTGTCCCACTTCGAATGTGATGACGTTAGACTTGGCCAAACACAAAAGTGGAAACTTGATTGATGGATTGCAGCATCATCCTCAGCTACCGTACTGGCTAGACCAAAAGTACCCCATCTCAATATGCACCGACGATCCGGGGGTGTTTCATACGAGTGCAACACAAGAATTGCTGCTTTTAGCGAGAGCATGGATGGTTGCACCCCGTGAACTAGAGCGAATTGTAATGGCTTCAATGGAGCACAGCTTTTGCCGTGCTGAACTCAGAACTAGCATACGGGAAAAGCTGATCGAATACTTCTCCTTCCTACACGGCAGCAGTGTTGATCTCCGATGTAACACTGAATAGTTTTGATTATTTTTTAACATGCAAATTGTTTTGCTTTATAGTATTAATTGTTGGACTGTCCTAGTAGTGGTGTTAGGCAGGAATGACCTTGTACATTACCATCCACCTTATTACATGAGTGGCGAAACTTTATCTCTGACTGATATCGCTTACTTGAGACTTTTCATTGGCGAAGCCAAGAATGAGTTGCGTCGACGAAAATATTCCAAAGTCGACAAGGTAACCAGAATCCGAGCAGCACCAACGAATGAAAACGTTCCTCCGACCATTAGCAGGACACATTCCAATGTCCAGGACACGACAGCAACAAGCAGGTAAACGACGATCGAAGCAACCTGAACACCAGCGGACTGTGCCATAAACCAGTCAAAGAACCCCCAGAGCGCAGCAAGAGGTTGAGGAATACCCTCCTGGTTGTAGGATTGGCACAACGCTAGATTGTTACAGAGGAGGCGGAAGGGAGAAATTCCAAAATGCGAAAACGCAGCAACCCGGTCACCACCAAACAGAGCGTGGTCTTGGACCTGTGGAAGAGAGACATACGACGAGGCCTTGATTCCGTTCACAAGGAGGACACCGTCGGGAGTCAACGGAGCGTACACTCCCATTCTCTGGACAGTGTCAATCTTGGTCACTTGTGCGCCTCCAGAAAGCACGTCTCCAACCTTGACCGATCCAGCCCGAACGGGACCAGCAGCAGCTCCGTCGACATAGAGCAAATGATTTTTTGTGATTTCCAGAGCAGAGCTAGTAGCATCTGTTTCGATGCGAAGAAATTCCGCCTTGCTTCTTCGGTCGAGGTGAGCGAAAGCATAAACGGGCTGGTAGGAATTGCCCGTGAGGATGTGATCACCAACGGACAAGTCACGCATAGCCACCGATCCTTTTCCGAGCACTTCGACGGTCGACACTTCGGAAAAGCATGCAGAAAAGCTACCTCCACCAATGGGGGTGTCGACACCGCCACTGATCTGCAGCTCGCGTTCATCATGATTTTCTTTACCGCTTCGCAGACCTCGGCCATCGTTTTCGATGGCTGCCACTGAATCTCCTGAGGCAGCAGCGAACAAAGTGAGTAAGACAAGATACAGTTTCATCGTAGCTAGATTTCCAATTCTATTTTTATGACATTATTGTGTAAAAGTTGCACAAGAGGGGATAATTGAATTACATTGCAAGATCTACAACTACATAGTAATGTGTTCACTCCGATCATTTTTTGAATCCAAGAATGAACGAAACCCAGTTGCATGATCCAGGCAAGATCTGTTGACCAAAATCTTCGTCTTGGTTGGCTTTCTGATTTATCAGAGTTGAGTCACGCATGTCATTAATTACAGCAGATAAACGTTAAAATCAAAGCTATTCAAGAAGCTACTGTAGTACGAGTAGTACGCTACTGCTGCTACTAACTGAAGTACGACGCTACTACTACTAGAGTAGTACTTGAACTATTAGCTACTACTGTACGTAGGAAAGGGAGAAAAATACTCACGCGATACTTCACTACGTACGCGGAGTACGCATAAATAGCAGTGTTTGTTGGCAAGAGACAAATTGGCAAGAACGATAAATTTGCAAGCATGATTGCAGATACCATAGCTACAAGAGAGACATTTACAGTGGTACCGGACATCCTGGTTTGTTGTAAGCGTGTTTTGTATTGATGAAAGCGTTGTTTTGCAAGAAAAAGAAAAATGAATACGCAGAAATTCTACCTGTCTACCACGGCCCAACCTAAACGCAATGGAGCTCAATGCTAGGTTAGTATTTCATTTGAGGATGCAACCTACTATAGTGACGACATCGAGCTGCCTTACAACTATATTCAGCAAAAGAAGCCTGTAAAAATAAATCAGCATGTAGGAAACGCGACGATGAATCTAATTGGGCGGATCTCCCTATTTATGTAACCAAATTGGTGGACCGGTCAACATGAACTACCAGCTCCTATTTATTTTGTCGCTTTGCCCGATATGGAAAAGTATTCTCGAAGATCTAATATAAAAACCGGATCTAATATAAAAACCCGGAATAGGTAACAATCATCATAGGAAATAAGAGCCCTAACCATATCTATGCGAAGGCAAAGAAACGCGTGGCTTTGAAAGCGCTACAAGGAGATTTGGCGGAGATAGTTCCCATTATGTATTAATAGGAACATTGGTCTTGATAAACAGTATGGAGTATTATTTCTTCATCAAGTCGGCTGGCTATCCAGCTGTTATTATTCTAACAATTTGTGATTAGGCTGCCGTAGATGCACGCTGTGCTCGAATATTTTCTATTTTGGAGCAAATTCCATCTCTCCGAATCTCTGTAACTGTTGAGTAAAAGTTTTCGAGCCAAGCCACTGGGTAAGCAGGCGACTGGCTCTCATCTGAATGATCCTGGAGAGATTCGTCTGCCATACCGATTGGAGACGCAGACCGGGAAGGTGGCCTTAGTGCTTTATCAACAGCGCTTCTACCTTGGTCGACGGCGGTCGACCTATGTCTGTGGGTAGATTCTTGTCCCCATCGGTTGAACTGTGGACACGAAGCGGCGCCCAAACTGAGCTCATCTTCGTCATCGATGCCATCATCATTTCTACAAGGCACATTGGGTAGTGACCGACAACTGCTTTCTCCCCATCGATCTTTGGTTGATGTGTAGCTACTTTGTGAGCTATCCATGATCCACGTTCTATCCTCATCATTGACAATGCTTTCATCGTTGTCACTATCGCTGCAATCAAGGTCTTTGTCACTAGGATAACGCTGCAGCATACTTTCCAAGCGTCGTTTCCATAGAGATTTGCGGGCCAGAACGACATGAAACTCGGCATCGGGATCTAAAGGGGATCGAAATCGAAACAGTGGCTGTCGTCGTTGTTCCTCTTCTTTTGGCAATTTCCGTGCTGTTTTATTTCTTTTCTTCTGTCTATTCGACGCGCGACTCTGTCTGCCATTGCATGGCTTAATTGCTAAGCAACTCATATCAATGTAAAGGGATTTTTCTGAGTTTGTGTGGAAAGGAACGTTTGACCCGTGAGGGTGTATGAGGGTGGGGGGGAAGGGGAACGAAGTGAGATTCGTTCAATGGATATTGGATCGGTCATAATTACGAGTATTTCGTTGTGCTTGATCACTGGAGAAGTTGCCTTAACTCTCACTGGGGATGACGTCTTAACTGGTTTACTTTCACTAACAAGAATACTACGTACAGTACGAGTGGCAACGACTAGAGTACTTTAATTAATAATTTTTTCTGATTTTTTACTCTAGTAGAAGTGGTATTTTGTTGCGGTTAGTTGCTCAATACTACTGAAACTGTGAGGAAATAATAACAGGTACCAGGTACACCGTTGAGAGTGTTCAGAGGAGTACCGCGGAGTGTCTTCACATCTTGATACGTTATTTTGTTTATATAAACCTAAAATGAAAATTCACTGTCGCTCTTTGCAAGTAGTGGAGACCACGAGAAATCGAAACAGAAGCTGCAGGCTCATTTTCATCTCACCAGTTGAAGTGCATTAGTAGCAGCAGGTATTGGCCTAAGATATTGTGTATTGTGTGGCGGACTTCTACCAACTTCGATAATGAGAGCGCCACAATTGAATCGAGCTCTCTCATACTGTGCGCAGCACGCTAATGCCTACTTAAGAAAAGCCCATCTTCAAGCAGCTCCTCCTTCGCACCAGGAACCACGAACGTGAATGCTACCTGGTAGAAATCTATGTACCAGATTCCAGACACAACTGCAACCAAAGAAACCCACAATTTGGTGTCGTCGTGGTGACGTGACCACGAGGTAATGATGAAGGTTCCACTCTAGCCAGCGCCCACGGAGTACGGTATTCTGGAAGCGCCCCGAAGTTCTTACTGGGAAAAGACGCATTTGTTAATACTACCTAGTACCTGATACTCCGAGTACGGTACCACTTACCGGTAGGTGGTGGTAGTAGTCTTTGCACATGCAGCGCCTCCTCTCCAGTAGCTTTGTTCCGCTTGCTACCGGGTACCACTACCTGGTACCAGGTATCACCAAGCGAATCAAACTGTCACAAAAAATGACATTGAGTCAGATGTGTGACGTTTCACGCTCTCATTCAACCCGTTTTTCACGCCTAAAATAAACTGCTGGACTGTATCCTGTACCACTAGCTAGGTCTCTAGTACTAGTACTAGTACTAGTAGACCCGCCTCTCCTCCTCAAACAACAACAAACAACAACAACAACAACTACTGTTAACAAATAGTATTTTCGAATATGAAGTCCATGCTACCCCCCTTGCGGCCACTAGCATCTGCAAAACTATTTGTCTTTGGAGCAACAGTTGGGCCAATCGTTGACAGTCTTCACAATCAATGTCTTTTGCGGTATGAATTCGCCCCCATCCATGTGTCATGGCCGGAGGCTTTGCCAGGCCTGAAAACATTTCTCGAACAAGAATATCTGCTTTCGTCAAGCTGGTCTGTACCGCTGTTGTTGGGATTTGCCTATGTAGTCTTAGGAGATATTCTTCCGCGCGTATTTCAGTGGATTTTAAATGCTGCTATCGATCGGCGAAATGAAAGTCTCACATTGGTCGACTCCCCATCCAACAAAAACCGGCTCCAAACCCGAGCCGTTGTTGCTGTTTTGACAACTGCTGCAATCATCAAAGCGAGCCAATACTTGGAACTCCACCAGCCATTTGACAGCCTTGTTTCCGTTTTACCGTCGACTGCTCAAGCCAATTATGCGGTATTGATGTTTGCCGCGTTGATGCAATGGTATGTATTGGATGGCAGTTTTGCAGCCCTTTTAGCAGCTGCAGTTACCTCCATTGGTGGTCCCTTGTCCGAATTGCCCTTTGTAGCCAACCATATTTGGACTTACCTTCCACAAGCCACCGACTATTTTCCACTGGCCAACATACCGGACTCCTGGAAAGCTATTGCTCGACTGATCGGGGGCGATAAATACCAACAATTAGGCATTAGCAGCATTACAGGGCCCTGCTATTTTGCCGTGACCATGGACGCTATTGCCTTGAGTAGGTACTTTACGACAGGAAAAGATGACGAAGCCTCTCCGTAAACAGGCTAACGCATCGCCGCCTTGACTAGGGACTGGGGACCTTACTATCAGAAATTATGACGAAGACTCCCTCTAAAAAAGCTTAAGTTTCGCCGATGTGAGAATTATTTATGCTTTTTCGAGAAGAACGGCAATGCCTTGGCCGCCTCCAATACACGCAGATCCAATGGACAGCTTGGAAGTACTGCTTTCCTGGTGAAAATCATTTGCCAAATGCGCTACTATGCGACTTCCTTTTAATGAATAAATTCGATGCAATTTGGGAGGGAGGAGGAAATGGATACGAAGGGAAGGCTTATCAGAAAAAGAAAGGCAGTGAACACAATGCAGCAGAGTGTAAATATACCTGAAGCTCCCGTAGGATGGCCCAAACTAATGGCACCACCATTAATATTGGCTTTCTCCATGTCCAGTTGAAGCTCGGTCGCACAACTTATGAACTGGGCTGCAAATGCTTCGTTAATCTCAACGCGGTCCATGTCATCGAGCGAAAGACTGGCTCTTTCAAGGGCTTTGCGGATTGCTCCAACAGGGCCAATTCCCATAATATTTGGATCACAACCAGTGATTCCATAAGAAACAACCCTTGCTAGTGGCTTTAAATTATGTTCCTTGACAACCTCCTCTGATGCCAGAATAATGGCACCTGCCCCGTCACAAATCCCAGATGCATTTGCCGCGGTTACAACTCCGTCTTTCTTAAATACTGGTCGCAATTTAGACAGCTTTTCGAGGGTTACTTCTGGTCTTGGGTGTTCATCACTATCTAATACCTGCGTGCCCTTGTGAGTCTGCAATTCAATGTTTGCCATTTCAGCATCGAAAAGACCTGCATCCTTGGCAGCTTTCCACCGTTGCTGACTCCGCAAAGCAAATTCATCGCATTCTTGTCGGCTAATTCCATACTTGTCGGCTAAATTCTCGGCGGTCATGCCCATCGACAGCTGTATATAGTCGTCATTTAATCCACTCCAAAGTCCATCTCGTACCGTCAAACCTTTCCCTAATGGTAGCCCCCATCGGACATCATTCCCGTCAATTTGTAGAGGAGCCATTGACATATTTTCTGTCCCGCCACATAGAGACACTCTCGCGTCGCCGATTTTTATAGAGTTGAATCCCTGGATGACACTCTCGAAGCCACTACCACAAGCACGATTCAATGTAAGAGCTGTGATAGTCTCATGACAACCAGATTTTAGAGCAATGTGTCGGGATACATAAGCTGCATCAGGAGCACTCGGATTGATGTTACCCCAGATTGATGCATCTACAATGGAGGGATCGACAGTACCTTGGGCAAGTGCAGCTTTGGCAGCCACAACGCCCAACTGAGTTGGTGTCATGGATTTCAACGATCCTCCAAAGCTGCCGAAGGGAGTTCGCTTTGCTGCGACTATAAATATTCCTGGCATGGCTTAAATCATTGATGTAGCGAGGTATAGGTTCTGTACAGAGCGGCTAAAATTGAACCAAGTGTCTTGCGTTTGCTTTAATCGTCAATCTTCACAATTTTGACCTGATGTCAAAAAAGGTCAAAAATCTTTCCAAAAAAGAACGCACATTTGCTATGTCGACAACATTAAAGCATGAATAACCCGAATCTGTTATCTATCTGTTCGATTTTTTTTATTATTAGTATTATTACTGAGCACTGAGTATTAACAATGATTCAGTGCACTATGTGTAGTTGCATTGCAACAAGCCACGCAAATGAGCTCTATCTATGCTCGCTCCATGATAATGGCTATGCCTTGTCCTCCACCAATACAGGCTGAACCTACATGAATGTTAGCTGTATTGCCGGGCTGGTGAAATTCATTGGCCAAATGTGCCATGATACGACTTCCAGAGGCACCCAATGGGTGTCCTAGACAAATCGCTCCTCCGTGCAAATTTGTTTTGTTCATGTCCAGATCCAATTCCTTGGCACAAGCCAAAAATTGCGCGGCAAAGGCTTCGTTGATTTCCACCCGATCGACATCGCCCAAGGTAAGCCCAGCCTTTGCAAGTGCTTGTTGAATAGCCGTGACGGGGCCAATGCCCATAATGGTAGGATCGCAGCCTGTAACGCCGTACGATACTATTCGTGCCAAGGGTGTCAAATTATATTCTTTGACTGCTTCTTCCGAAGCCACCAGGACGGCTCCAGCACCATCGCAGATGCCACTGGCATTGGCTGCGGTGACGGCTCCATCCTTTTTGAAGACTGGCTTGAGTCCAGCAATTTTTTCCAACGTTGTTTCGGGACGAGGATGTTCGTCCGTGTCGACCATTTGGGGTCCCTTGCGTGTTTCGACTTCCACGGGCGCCATTTCTAGATCGAAAATTCCAGCCTCCTTTGCCTTCCCCCACAATGTTTGACTGTTTTGCGTTGAACGATGGAGGGATCGAATGAGTATATGAGCTACCAAATCCAAAAAAAAAAAAAATAGCAACTATGATTTCTATAATACTACCAAAACAACACTACCAGCACTTCTTCTTACCTCCGAATGGCATATTCGTCGCATTCTTGACGTGAAATGTTGTATTTTTCTGCCAAATTTTCGGCGGTGATACCCATGGGACAACCGGCATGAGAATCGGTCAATCCATCCCAGAGTGCATCACCCATTTTGAGTCCCTTTCCGAGGGCCACACCCCATCGTGCATCATTGCCAGATACTTGCAGAGGCGCCATGCTCATATTTTCTGTTGGTGCGGGTACATGTGCGTGCGCGTATGTGTGCGTGTAGTGTAAGAGACAAACAAATAAAATTAATACAAAAAATCTACAGACAAACAGTATGATACAGTATAAAGTACAATGATTTTTACGTACCAGCTCCTCCACAGAGCGCGATTTTTGCGTCACCTACTTTGATGCTGTTGGCACCTTGAATAACGCTTTCGAATCCACTGCCACAAAGTCGATTCAATGTCAATGCTGGTGTCGATTGGTTACATCCTGCCTTGAGAGCAACGTGTCGTGCCAAATATGCTGCATCACTACAGGATTGAATCACATTACCAAAATAACACGTATCAATGGCGGCTGGATCCATCTTGGCTTGTACGAGTGCAGCCTTACTGGCAATGGTACCCAATTCTGTAGCACTCAAAGCTTTGAGAGCTCCACCAAAAGCTCCAAAGGGAGTACGTTTCGCGGCAACAATAAAGAGACCTGACATGATTTATTTATTGATTGATGATGTATATAAAATGAACGTAATGAGTGTATTTTGATAGTAATAACACCACTATTATGTGTGTATAATGGAACCAAAAATAAAAAAGATCTGTGTTCCTTCTGGGTATCTGATCGAGAAAAGGTGATGCCGACGAAAAACAGCCTGAAGCTTTTTTATTGCTTGTTGTCAGTGACGCTTCTCAAAGGGATCGAGAAAAGGTGATGCCGACGAAAAACAGCCTGAAGCTTTTTTGTTGCTTGTTGTCAGTGACGCTTCCCAAAGGAATTCCGACTCGATTTGAGTCATGAGGGTGTCACTTCGGCACAATCAACAAGATCTGATCTGTCATCATCACAACAACATCTTGCTTCTTATCGTTTTTGCTTTGGAGACTTACTTTACAGCATTCTTCGGCATAGGCAAAACACAAAACCGCCTTGCAACAAGGCAACAAATTTACTCGTTGTCAACAGCTACAACAAATATTCCGCCCATTCCACTTTTTTTATTTTATCCTGAAAACAACAACAAATAAATGTTTGCTGTAACCTCTTTACGATCAGCTGCACGTCATTGTTGTCGTGTGTCGACAGCAGCAGCAGCACGTAATATCCAACCACGAGGAACCCTTCTAGCATCTACACAATCCCGCTTCGCATCGACGTTGGTACTGTCGGATCCTCTTACTGCCGATGGTGAAACTCCTGCTGCTACATTGTCGGCTGTAACAGCCGCAACACAATTGAATGATTCATCGGAACCTATCGAACTTTTGGTCGTTGGAACTGTTGCTCCTACGAAAATTCCGGCTGGCATTTCCAAAGTTTACCACGCCAAAACCAGTCAACAGGATACCACTGCCGAAACGATTGCTTCTACCCTCCATTCGACCGTAACAGCTGGATCGTACGATTACGTCGTTGGAACGTCCACCAAATTTGGTGCTACCGTCATTCCCCGGGCTGCCGCTCTGTTAGGTGCCTCGCCCATTACCGATATCATTCAAGTCATTAGTCCAGGTGAGCAAAAAGAAAGGGGGAAACGGACAATAGAACCCTGTGTGTGTGGACAATGGGATTTGCTCTTTTTACCATTACAATTGTGTGGTGATTTTTCCTTCTTTTTTTCTCCTCACACATTTCTTTCTTCTTCTTCTTCTTTCGAAACTGCCCAAATACTCCAACAATGTTTTTTCTCCTTCAATATAAGATACCTTTGTTCGTCCCATGTACGCTGGTAATGTCCTCTGTAAGGTAAGAGCGACCAAGGATGCTCAAAAGGTACTAAGCTTTCGTCCTACCTCGTTTGATAAAGCGGCACTGGAAGATGCTGCTGCTGCAGCAGTAGAATCGATCGATGCCGTTATTTTTGAAAATACTGCCTGGGACAGCGAAAATGTTTCTAAATCTGATCGACCCGATTTGGGTTCGGCCAGTATCGTGGTCAGTGGTGGACGTGGAATGAAATCGGGGGACAATTTTCCCATCATTGAAGCCCTCGCAGACAAGTTGGGCGGTGCGGTTGGTGCGTCCCGTGCAGCCGTCGATGCTGGATTTGTGCCCAATGATATGCAAGTAGGACAGACGGGAAAAGTTGTTGCTCCCGATTTGTACATTGCCGTGGGTATTTCGGGTGCTATTCAACATTTAAGTGGAATGAAGGATTCCAAAACCATTGTAGCAATCAACAAGGATCCCGAAGCTCCTATTTTTCAAGTAGCAGACTACGGATTGGTAGACGATTTGTTCACAGCAGTGCCCGAATTGACCGAAAAGGTATAAAATAAAAAAACGTTTGTGACTTGCTGAACGCTGTCAAGACAAAAAGTTTGATCAAGGTTTAGTAGTAACCTGTTCTGCCACACAGAGTAATGTAGAAAGTGAAACTGTGTGTGTGTTTTTTTTTCCCTGGCAATTTAGAATAAAAAATCCGAACTTGATTTTTCTTTGCATCCAATTTGTTTGATGTATTTTAAAATATAGAAAAAATGACTTTTGCATATTATTAAAGTATATAGTATAATAGTGTAGTATAGTTTTTTCAGTATCCTAGCCCAGTAAGTTTCTTCATTCGTTGTTCAATCTTCTTTTCAATGATGCCTGTCGATTGTGATAATTTGGTCACTCGCTTGCGTCCCTTATGTCCAGAGTTGTGTGATTTGCTGTGAGATGGTCGAGAAATGGAGATGCGAAAACAAAGAGTGAGAAACGAAAGACAAGGATGACTGTTGCATCAGTCATACATGTATGATTTGCATGATCACTGCAGGTATACTCTCGCTCTCTCTTTTCTTCTCGCTGAAAGGTTTGCCTAATAAGCTAGTCGGACTTACCCTGCTTTATTTCTGCGCCAAGAAAAAGCAAAGGAGGAGGAAATGGGAAATGGGGGGGGGGAGTAAAAAGGAAGGGATAAGGTGGTTGCTTAGACAAAGCTTTAGACAATAATTAATGCTCGATCCGTGTCATCTTCATTACCCTTATCACTTCTGTCAACACAACACAGAGAAGAAAAAAAAACAGCAAAAAAACAAACACTATACTACTTTGTACCTACCGCTTTAACGATCCATCACCACGGACTCTGAATCGCTTGTAGGCACTACGATTCGTCTTGATGGAATGTTTCATCCGTGCACCCAAGATACTTCCAAAGCCATAATTTGATGGTCGGTAGATGGAAGATGAGAGAACGGCTGCGGTTGTACTGCGAAAGAAGGACGTCGTAGTATATGTTGTGGCTCGGGCAGTAGCAGTAGCAACAGCCGTCGATGAGAAAACTGACGAGAGGAGGCCCCTCCAAAGTCGGTGTGTGGACATTTTCTTCTTTTTGTATTCAACGCTTCAAGGGTTTTTCTTTCCTCGTGGAAAAGGGTTCTCTGTTTGGACCAAATGCTGCTTTTAGAGACAGTAAAATCCGAGTTTGTGTGTACTACTGTGATGCGGCGGTTATGAAGGATGAAGATGCTACTGCTAGCTACTACTAGTAGGGTCTAGTAGGTATTAGGTCTACTGATATTGTTGTGATAATAATAATTACGGTAGTTGTATTGTGTTACGTTGCCGAATAACCTCCAACCCTAATGAATAGTCGTACATCCATCTTTTTTCTCTCCTCTACAAGTCGACAATTTTTTAGAGTAGCTAGACACTAGACTACTCTACTCTTGACCCTCTAGTCTAGTAAATTCCGAACCAAGAATCCATCCTCATACTTAACACATACTGCCGCAACGAAGTAATTAGTTTAAAAGCAGGAGTCGGTAACATAACGCCACACAATCTTCTGTTTTTAATCGGATAAACGAAGATTCAATTTCATAGATATTGTTGCCGGAAGGATGGTTCAATGGAATCTCTTCGACATTGCCAGGCTTCATCGCCGTCATCGTCATTGTTTCTTGGCATCAGCATTACTTTTATGGTTCCACCTGGTCACAGCCTTTCCCGAAACACAGAATCCATTTTCAGCGGGACCGCCCACCGAGACAATAGATGACATACAACCATGCGTTCAATCTCTTTTTCAAAATGCACGCCTCGATACGTACAATACTGTTTCTAGGTTTCCATACGAACCAAAGTCTTGTTTTCGTGAGAGTAGTACCACTACTGAATCTAAAAACCGAATTGGACGAGTGATACTAAAAGTCACGGGCAAAGTTGCGGGAGTTCAATATGATCGCGTTGGAGCTATATGGTTTAATGGAGTCGAAATTTTGCGCATGACAACACCCGAACCACCTTCAACTCATGGTAAGGGCATTGTCTGGAAGGTCGAACGAGATCTGACCGAATATGCGGGGGCGTTGTTCCAACAAACAGGTGAAGTACAAGTACAAATTCCAAACATTATCAATAATGTCTACACGGGAGTTATTTACCTGTCAGGACAATTATGGGTCTATTCTGGTGCTGCTGCTGCTGCTGCTGCTACAAATGACACAAACACCACCAACACCACCACCACCATGAAGGTGACCATGGCTAGCCATGTTATTAGTCTCACAAATCCACCTGGACAACAAAATGATGCATGGTCAGAGATGGCCATTAGTGGAAATCAATCCAAAATTGTCAGCTTTGTTTTTCCAATGTCTAATACAGCGCGAAGAGCTCACATTGACCTTTATGCTTCGGGACATGCGTGTGAAGAGTTCTGGTATACCAATCCACCCGATTCGATAGCGAAAAAATACGGAATGTGTGGAGGTGGTAGTACACGAATTCTACAACTATCGATCGATGGTCGAGTGGCGGGTGTACAACCACCTTTTCCTGTTATATACACGGGTGGCATTAATCCGTTACTTTGGAGACCCCAAACGGGTATTTACAGCTTTAATATTCCACCCTACTTTTTTGACATTAGTCCTTTTCTGGAACGTCTCCAGGATGGCAAACCTCACATGTTCGAAGTCAAGGTTCTTGGAAATAGTGACAAAGGACAATGGAATATAGACCCAGTCTTGGTCATCTTTGATGATGATGACGATAATGATGATGATATTGGTGAAATTAGCGATGGTGGGCACCATGAAAAAATGATACAACTGCAGTTTGATTCTACTCCAAATGACGGAAAGTATCAACTCGCTCAAAACGGTCCTGTTGTCATCATTAGCAACTCTACCGAGGCCTTTGCAAATGGTACATCTGTATCCAACATAACCTGGGTAGAAACCCTTACTTCTGAACTCGTTATCGAGAACATTGTTCGGGGCATACCCACCACGACCACATCCAAAATCACATCTTCCATTACAAACAGTTTGTTGGGCGAAAATCGACAGGTGACATCCAGCCATCTTCAAACAGAACTGTCTTCTTCGGCGTACAATCGACTACAGGAATTGGATTATCCAATGACTGTACATATGGAGAACTACGATTTGAAGCATTCCTTTTTGATTTGGGCTGACATTGACATCGTTTTGAAGCATTCGGTGGGGCCGTACAACAAAAGCGTTGTTGCGGAACTTACTTCCCCTTTTATGTACCAAGATCGCATTCTAGCTAATGCCACTTATAGTCGATCCACGGACCCAAATCGCACTGTTGTTATTCAACAAGGATCTAGTCACCAAATGACCCGTGTTTCTCAAGAGGACGAAACATTGGTATGTTGGAATCAAGACATTGCTGCCAATCAAGGCTTCGTCACGATATTGAAGGAATTCAGTGGTGAATGCCATCCAATATTGGAGTCTTTTTGTACCATTTTTGATACTTGCAGCCCGCGAATTGAAACAGCCACCACGGTACGAACCCAGAACGATGCATCCTTCGTAACGTCAAATAGGGATGAGACAGATATCCCCTTTCTCGTCCGACATCCTCGGTTCATTTTGCGTGCAGAATTCAGCAGAGAAAAACAAGAAGAAACCGAGTCGGTTTCATGAAGCTAGCCCATCAAAATCATGTATTTCCTTTTGATCTCCAACGTTATGTCTGATTTCGTTCATGGAGGATCCATCGGCTTCGTGGAGGTCAGTTACTTTTGATGGTAATGATATGACTAAGCCAACCATGCAGGTGGCTCTCTAAAATCAAGCACGCACGGACGCTGTCTATAGATTCGTCTTGTTTCCAACCAACATTTTCCTTCTGGTTGCGGGTAACAAGGAAAATATGGAATGCTGCACCATGGGAGAAAAACAGTTCCTGACATTTGCCTCCTGGATATACCAGAGGTTCCGACGCCTTTGTTCTGTACACATTTGATTTCTTTCCAGTTATGCTTGCACTGAGTCAGACCGCTACAAAAATGCTGTAGTGTACTGCCTGTATCGATTTGCTGCCAGCCGTCCTTGTGAAGTTGTTTCGACGTTTCGACTAGCCCTGGAATCCTGGAATTATCTCATTTACGAGTTCATATAATATTATTATCGCATAGCGCTAGGAATATTATTCTTCATCATATCGCATAGAAATTTTATACATTAAGACAATCTAGTGGGCACATTTAGTTTTGATGTAAAATTCCCTCCACTTTTTATCACCTTGCACTGGCCTACTCCAGACAACTTTATTCATGCATGCATTCATTTCATTTCATTTCATTTCATTTCATTTCATTTCATTTCATTTCATTTCATTTCATTTCATTTCATTTCATTTCATTTCATTCAAAATTCAATCCGTCTTTGGAAGATAATCTTTCCAATTAAACGGCAATTTGTGCTTGAGCGTATATTCTCCCGTCCGAGGATCGACAATAATATTCTTTTTCAGTGGAATTCGTTTTTGGGCTGTTGTTTTCATACGCTTTTTGGATCGCGATATTTTAGATTTCGGAACCGCAAACCACAATGCATCTTGAAGGGTATCTAGCAAGGACGAAGATGGCTGCTGCTGCTGCTGTTGACCTTGTGTGGTGGTTGTAGTAGGTATAAGAAGCGGCTGGAGTTGATACTGAGATTGTTGCGTAAAAGGTACCATTAGAGAGAGGAACTGGCGACGCCATAGATTCGTTAGCTTGTTAATCTGAAGCATGGTGGTTATGAAATACGTACAGTAGGCAAAGGTAGATGTTCAATGTGGGCAATGGAGAATGGAGTGGCATACAGATCCTGCTGTTATCACTGATGATAATTGTAGTTTTTGATTTTTGGTCTTGGCCTATCCTCGGTTCAAGGCCAGACAACCGAGGTCGTGCAAAACTCAGTAGGGACAAGGTGAATATATCAAGAAGGCCGTTCGGGACAGCCATTACAATTTTTAGACTTAGAGCATTTTTATTTTGTTTAGGTAGCTTGCCCGCGTGGTCACTCGCCTCTTGCTGCAAGGAGGAAACAACGAGCAACAAAATCCTTCAGGGTCTATCTTCGTTCATCCGCAGCAACACCTCCTTTTGATTCTCTACACGGAGTTCGAATCATACATAGTAGAAATAGGTAAACACATACTGCAAAACCAAGATGAAGACTGTTTCTTTGCTATTTCTATCATCACTCTTATCTTCGACACTGGCGGCACCCGCCATTGTCTGGAAGAACGATGCAGATAGTAGTACAGCCACTTCACCGCAAAGAACTTCTCGGCAACTCCATGCAAAGGATCTCTTCTCCACAATGATGGTGGTGGATGATGATGATAACAGCTCGTCGGTAGTCTTTGTTCTGGCACGAGGTGCCGATGGTTCGGAATCTCTCAGTACCTTGGCTGCGGCTGGGGCCTTGCCTCAAGTGGAAACCAAGTACCAGATGGCGCATTCCATTCACCACCACGTTGCTGGTTTGGAAAGTCGCGATTCAATGGTTCGTGATTGCGGCAAGGACAATGCCATGGTAGTCACACTGGGAGAACTCAGCTCCAAGTTGAGTGGATCTGTTCCTGATGCTTCTACTATTACTGCAGAAGAAGGAACCATGATGTCCAAGCAAGACAAGTATGCTGTGAAGCGAGCACGCGACATGTCCAGTGCCAAGGTCTGGATCGTTGAAGTCGACCCTCGTGTGGACAGTGTAGCTCTGGATAATGCCATTGTGAGTGCCATTGACAACGATTCCATTTCCAATGTTATCTTGACGGCTGTTCGATCTCATGACGAAGTCAAGCACGAGCGTACTATGATCAAACATCGACGCATGACAGAAATGCCAACAGCTACTAGCACGAAGGGCAGTGGTCGTCGTCGTTTGGAAGAACAAGACAACAACAACAACAATGGCGAGAATCAGCAAGACAATAACAACAATCAAGACAATGATATGACGGGCGTGTACTATGTCAGTATGACTCCCAATATCTTGGCTGGAATTTTGTTTACCCTTTTCTTTGCTACCATTGCCTACACAGGTATTACTTGTATGAGCATGATTGCAGGACAAGACGTTTACGTGAAGAAAATGCCATCGGTAGGACGCGAGGCTTAAACTTACTAACACTGCACTACACTTTTTTATGATTATGCAAACGCAGTTTGTTACGCCTGCCTGCTTGCTTGTTTGACCTTAATACACACTGTATCAAATGGAGATTCTTCACCTTCTCTACTTCGTACACACACCTTATAAAAACCACCATCATATCACAACTACTATAACGCAATTTGTTTAAAACGTACACTCAATGATGACGGCTGCTGATCCCCTGTCTCTACCGTACTAGCATTCGATGGAAAGGACACTACTATATGCACTTGCCGAATAGTACGTTCACCTGCAAGGCGTAGCAGGTTGAAAGAACCACGCTGGTATGCATATTTACGTACTTTGCGAAGTAATAGCGCAGAATCACTACCAACTTTATACAGCACACATCTTCCTCATGCAGCGCAAATCTTCGTAAAGTACGATCGAGACTATACTTCCACGGTACATGTACGAAATAGTATGTATTGCAGTTTGCCTACTGGTCTTCCCCCTATATGCTTTGAATGTTCCACGACGACGTGAGCGACGATGATGAAATAAATACGCAACGAGGACGCGTTGTGACTCAAGGCGTTATTAGTTAGCACTGTCATTCCACTTTGCAACATTGCCAATTTGAATCGCCAACAACAGGATTATTTTGCCAACGGTCGAGAGGAAACTCTGCTTGTTGAGGAAATACAGTCAGCTTGCGGCTGCTGCCTGGAGGCTGTAACGTCCATTGCAAAAATTGTTTTTTCGTTTTTGTTTTTGTTTTACAAAGACTCTGCTGGAAGGGCGACTGGAAGGTGGGGGCCATTGTGTTTGGCTTCGTTGTGCCTATGCTAAAGGACCGCTGTTGCATTGTCCTCTACTGTGTTGCGTAGCTCTTGCGTATCTCGCTACTATTCAGTCATGAAAATAATAGCTACTCCAAATATTCTGGTTAGATACCTAGTAGAGTGCGTGCGGGTACGTACTGCATTTCGGGGAAGAGGAGGCTGCAGAATTGTGGAAATCCCAGTACCAAAGCCCTATCCCTAACCAACTATTTCCAAAGATACTCTTGTTGACAAACCGCCCCACAATAACGCCTTCTTGTAGTACTTGTATGGTAGCACAATATTCGATAAGCAGTGATGACTCACAAACTCACACAAAAAAACTTGACAATACCCCCCGGATCCAACAAAAGTGATTATCAAACAAATACGAATGCACCATGGTCGCCCGTTCATCTTTCCTTACCATGGCTCTGGCCGCAACAGCCTCGTCTGTGACGGGGTTCTCCTTTCCAAAAGAATGCAGATCAATGACCACGGAATTATCCGCCACTCGTAGACATTTCGTGTCGGCAGCAACTGGAGCTGTTTTACTGGCTGGCACAGCAGGAGCTCTTCCAGCATTCGCCGATGTTGCGTCTGGAGATTCTCTCCCTCAAGGTGCTCAGCAATTTAGTACAATGATTCGAGTGAGAAAAGATCTCAAGGTTTGTACCAGGAAAATACAGAAGGCAGTGCATATTTCAGTCGTCCTACTAGGAAATTCGATCTCATTCAACCCAATTTCTATTTGCGCTCATAGGCTGTGGCAAAGCGCGTCAAGGATGCATCTTCTGAAATGAATTCCAAGGAATGGGACAACGTTTCTCAATTTCTTCGGCAAATTTATAGTACCGGCGATGACATGAAAACAATGGCCGGAGGAATCGTCGACCCTGCAAAGAAAAAACAGGCCCTTGCCGATGCTGAAAGTTTAAGGAAAACTGCTAAATCGGCTGATGTTCCAGTCAGCCAAAAAGACGGAAGTGCATTCTTAAAACTCGCTAGCAAAATGGATGATACGTTTGAATCTTTCATGGACCAATTGAGTGATATCCCCGACGAACTCTAAACTTGCAAGCAACAACAAAATATGCTACAGCCACCATCGACACTTGAGCGAAAGAATAGAAACTATAAAAATATGCTGCAATAAATCACTTGATACAGTTACTTAATGGAAACAGTGAACCATTATACACAGTAGCAAGAAGGTTACGTTCAGAAATGAGCAAGAATGCTTCACGCCATATTAGAAATTTCTTGTATTTTCGGCGCATGAGCACGCTCTGTACAATTGCACTGTTCGTAATCATGGATTGGAGAGGGGAAGGTTCCTGATTCGGTTGTTTGGCAAAGAGCAGATGGAGACATGTACGCCCTTCATGTTGTCGGAAGGTTCTGGCTACCATGGAATACCCCGAGTTCTGTACAGTTGCTGCCATGGAAGCAATTTTTATTGAAGTCTGCTTCAATGTAAAGCAATTATACCTGCTCCGAGTACTACTAGTAGTCCAGTGAAGCTACTGCCCCTACTAGCTATAACTCGGGTAGTAGCTATGGTATCTACTAGCTACTAGCTAGAGTATTGAGTGTTGTTACTATGGAGTACTCTACTACTACTAATAGCTAGTAGTAGTAGTGGTAGCAGACGAAGGATTGCACGGAAAGAAGGCTGGACATCACTATAGGCCCGGGTGTTTCGGATTTTCTGATGATGACGTACCCGGCGACATATCTTGTTTTTAGTTGAACTCTCTCCGATCGAGGATCGCGAGATGTGCGGACGCCCCTTGAAGGCAGAACGAGTCGACTGGACTACGAGTAACAACGATCAGACGCCAGAGCAATCTACAAGTACCACCATATTTTTTACTCTAGTTACAGTAGTTATCGATTCAAAATGAAGCTTACCATCCTTGCTACTTTGATTGCCTCCGTCGCTGCCTTCAGTGCTCAAGTGAGTAATTTCTTGGATTCTATGTAGAAAGTTTGATAGCAAATGAGGAGAGTTAAGGTTGACAATACATGAAAAACATCAACGAAAGCCTGGCCCGTCCTCTCACTCGGCTGCTGTCAACTTTCATCGAGCCTCTTTCCGAAAAGCACTGCTTTGCACAGCTAATTTCTTCGTGTACTATACCTCAAAGGAGGGAATGAATTAGCTGTCAAGAGTGATGTTGGAAAAGTCTGTTGTTAATGATGCTAACTCAATGTTTCTCATTCCCTCTTTTATTCCCACTACAGAGCCGCCGCGAAGCCATTGCCCAGGCTGGAGCCGCTGCTGTCGCTTTGGCCACACCAGGTAAGCGCGAAGTTTTGTCTTTTTCTCCTTGTAAACTACGTAGCACGTTTGAATATTGAATTGATGTCGCTCTTTTTCTTCAAATTTAATTTTTGTTCTTCAGCCATCGCGAATGCCGCTGCCGGAGAAAGTCCTCGATTTTCTGTTTTTGGACTTATCGGAGACGGTACATCCTACAGTGAGGGTGCGGCGTACGGATCTGATCAATCCACCAAGACATACTCTCCTTACAGTGTCTACGGAGAAGTTGGCGATGAAAAAGCTCTTTACAAGAAGGGACGCGCTGAGGATGCTGCACGAGCCAAGTCCATCCTTGCCGAGTCCAAGAACCGTCTAAACAGACTCCCCGCCTACATTGAAAAGAAGAAGTGGTACGAAGTTCGCAACGAATTGGGACGTTACATGTACGAGACCCGCGGAGCCGTTCGTAACCTTGCCGAAACCAAGGAACAAAAGAAGGCTGCCAACGCTTTCTTCGCAGCCATTGAGGCTTGTGATGGAGCTGCCCGATTGAAGAACCAAGAAAAGTGCGACGCCGCTGCCAAGGCTTCTGTTGCAGCCCTTGATGCTTTCGTTTCCACTGTCTAAAGCCTAAATATGACCATAGGTGGTCGTCTTATCTCGTAAGGATAATCATTGCATTTTGTCCTGCACAACTTTTTAATATAACTCTTAATTATTGCTACATAATACTGTACAACTAGGGGACTGACGCTGGTGATGTATGTTGAGAGCAGTATTTTTATTTTTACCCATCATCACGACTACATCCAACTTGAGATTCCTGAATTTATTGAGGACAATAATAATCTAGCATGAACTGCTCATCTGTCTTATATTATGTATTACAGTGCTCCAAGATATAATGGGCGAAATCAGATGAATAATATTTTGTCTATGGAGGAACATGCTAGGTTGAATCAATCCGAAAAATAGCAATTTTGTTTCTGCTGCACTAGCTGAAAATACTTTACTGGACTCGGGCGTAGAAGATACCCTTGGTGAGGACCTTCTTGGGAACCTTGGATCCCATGTCAGTGTCGGACAATTGAGTAGCAACGTAGACTCCTCCAATCTCGCTTTCGGCGGCGTTGACCTTGTTGACTTCCATTTCAATGCGCCCAGAGGTCACATCAAAGACTTTGTTGTTTTCAGCGAAAAGTGCATCATCACCTTCCTCTCCAGATTGAAGACCGGGAAGAGCAATGGCCATATCGTATCCTGTGGTTCCTCCACGTCCCTTGGGGTCTAGGAAAAGGCCGGTACGGTAAGAAGGAGTGCTGAATTCGCCTCCCATCTGGAATCCGGGCTTGAAAGCGTTTCCGTTACCCTTGGCGACAAGGTCTTTGACGGTGAAGAGGAAAGGGACACGTTCACCTCCTGGAAGCTGAAGAGTGGTAGCAGCGTAATCGATACCTTCCTTCTCGGTAAACACAATGTTTCCTCCAGAATTGGAAAGATCTCCCTCAATTCCGTCCAAGGTATATGTCTGGCGCGTCATGACCTTGGAGTTGACAAATTTCTTCTCAGTGCGTCCTCCTTTTCCGACTTCCTCCTCGATGGCGAAAGCCTTGGGTTCAATGCACATATCGACTAGTCGTTGTCCTCCCTTGGGGGTAATAGTGTCCTCTCCGATAACTTCAGGGCATCTGTTGGCAAGACCAGTTCCCTTGACCTGCAAGTAAGAAAGCTCGTTAAGCTGGCTCTTGGTGATGGCCTGGGCGGGGGCGGCAGCAACACCAACAGCTACGGCTCCGGCAATGGCAACTTGTCCGATTTGCTTCAAGTTCATGTTGAGCTCAGTGGAGGAGCGCTACAGAAAATTAATTCATGGAAATGTGGAGAAAAGGATATGAGCGATTCGTCATCTTTCTTAAAAATAATTCATTTTCACTACGAGTTTGATTTTTCGATCATAATACAATATTGGAATAACTTACAGCGCTCTGTTGAGCAGGGGCGAAAGCAGAGGCCGAAGCCACGAAAGCGAGTGTGCAGGCGGAAACAAACTTCATCTTGATTTTATCTTTTCAAAGGAAATGTATGAATTGATGTGAAGCTATCCTGCAGTTAGCACGGAAAAGTGGTAGAAGGACGGACACGCACGTCGAAGTTTGTTGCTCTTTGGAACTGCCTTCATCAAGCAGTATCTTGAAGTTCAAAATGCAAATCTTCTTCACGATCGCAGACAGCGCAATGATGCGTGATCACAATTAGAGTGAGGGATATATGTTGAAGCAGCACTACCAGGTATTATTATTATTTGATTTTTCTTCGTTATTTATTTGTGCAGTAGTCTAGTGGAGTAGGTCTACCGCAGTCAATAGTAGTAGTGGAAACAAAAATGCCGGAAGGCACCTAGTTATCGTAACCACCACTTGTTGCAGGCATCAGTTTTATAGATGTAAAAGCAGAATAATATTGTAGCTGGACCAGCTTTTGTTTTGGTTGGATGCTCTGCTGCGATGTGCCTATCTGAGGAGGCACTTTCAGCTTTGGAGAATGTTCTCGCGAATTTCTTTATTCTTTTGTCGACTCCAAAAGTGCTCGCAAACTTCAGGTGGTTTGGCATTTTTTTCTCGACGCAGCCCTCCATGCGGATGGCAAAAAGAATGCGTTTATAGAGATCAAAGGACACTAGATTAGTTCGCCTTTGCTAGAACGATGCGAAAAGTAGCATAATGTGCAAGCTCTTTCTTCCGGCCAGGTCAGGTCTATTATTTAGGTTATCACCTTGGTCTCCAATCAAAGACAAACACAGGCTGGTGTGTAGACGTTAGCTGCAAATGGATAGAAAAACATTGGAAATCCGTGGAACGAATCTCTCAATGTCACTACAATTCGTACCTGATGACATGTCTCGCTTCTAAATGCGATCAACAGATATCAGCCAGGTTGCTCATATACTACCGCCAACTCAAGATGAGACAGGGAGATGCCTCGCGACTAGCTAAATGGACAATGCAAAAAGCAGTTCCGCTAATATCATGCCGCTTTTTGGCATTTCTGGCATTCACGACACAAAATAGTAACTACCACTTCACCTAGAAATATTCCTGTGTAACTCCGTTTCTTAGTAATTAGCTTTCTCTATGATATTATATTCTTGCGTGTACCGTTCCCGAAATCAGTCGGTCGTCGTCTGGTTTGTACTAATACTTTGTCGCAGCGCTTGGTTATGGGGCTGCTGCTCGACCGTGGTGTGTGGAACTAAAGCTAGCGGGCAAAGGTTTGGACACGAATGTGCCCCGTCGTCTTGAGATTTTCCTCTCGATTACGGATTTTTCTTGAAGAAACAGGAGAATGGCGCGGGTTACTCCAACTCTACTAGGGAGCGTCTCTTGTAGCCACTGTAAGCAAGAACCAATCAGAAAATGTGGTGGTGCATGTACGTGCAGCCGAGACTTGTCACAAAGCGATGCAAATAAAATCTAATGCATGCAAACTTTGAAAGGATCAACTCCCAGCTTAAGTAGCGTACCCAAGCGTGTAACCTAAAGCCAGAGAGATCATACACGAGACAACAGCTGTACCGTAGCCAACAAGGTCGTCGTCTTCGTCGGTCTCCTCGGTGGAGGGGAGCACCGAAGGAGAATTCTTAGAAGTAGCATGGTTAAAAGCAAACACTGGAGTACTAGCCGGGGCATGGGAAGGGCTATCCTCTTTGGGAACTGGAGACGACGACTTGAAGGAAGCTCTGGACTTGGTCTCGAGCTTCTTGGTGGTAAACGCAAGGGTCTGGCTGGACACTAAAAGGACCAGGAGGAAAGAGAAAGCAACTCGCATAGTGATATGATGCTGGTTGACTTGAACGAAAGGAGCTGCGAATTAACAAATAGTGTGATCTAATAAAACCGACAGGTTGGTATGATTTGGTATTATTATTTCAATGCACTGAAGGCAGAAGGTTATCAAACACCAGCAACAAGTTTTCCATCTGCTTGAATGTTGTGATGGCCTTGAAGAATCTTCACCTTCCTGTTTCGCACGGTCACTGCAGCGGCCTACAGGTACACTACATAGTGGGCCCAGTACTGTGCTACGTACCAGCCACTGATACAGTACTAAGTAGTCTAGCAGTAGTAGCTACCAGGTACTGTACTACAACAACTACTACCGGTAGCAACTCTATGTTGGCGTCACTTGATCGCTTTGAAGTTTCAACAGCCACACACCAGAGAAAAAACAAGAAACTCGTAGATTTGTACTGAAGTTGTGAAACTCATAGGACGCACAATATTACTTCACGCTGACGCAATCTTAACTGGGTCGGCAGCCAAGGTTGTACCTGGTACTAGTAGTACTACTTAACTAGCTACTGTATGGTACTCGGAGTAGTTGTAAAACAGTTGCGAAGGTATGTTCTGATTGTTGCACAATGCCCGTTCCTATTTACGTTGCATTCGTTGATGCCGTTTCCTTTCAATTCAAAATTTCTATCTGCATGCTTGGGTGTGATATAAAAGTGTTTTCTAGAATTATCTACAATGGGGAAGCCTCAAGTCGGCAGGATCGTTAGATGGCGTTAACGATGGCGACGGCTGCAATCGAAATGCCCACAATGAAGTTCATTCGCACACTACGGTTAGAGGCGGAGCGACTCAGCGTATCACTCAGGCAGTCCGCTTGACCGAAAAAGTCAGCAGCCTCGGGGCACTTGACACACCCTTGGCTGCGTTCACTGTGGCGTCCATCAAAGTTCGCAGTACCTGGTGCACAAAGAATGGCACCACAGCCATGCTTGCCCACATCCCCATTCATCCAGTTAGACTTGTTGCACAAGACACCGGGGACGCTGTCAATCATGTTGCCTCGGAGGTAAATCGAAAGATCGTCAAACCGAGCCAGAGAGCCAGGAATAGATCCAGTAATCTTGTTGTTGGACAAATCAATTTCAAGCGACAGCTTTAGACCCAGTCGATCCAAAAAAATGTTCGGAATGTCGCCGGAAAGCTCATTGCCCGAGATATCAATCGTGCTCAAAATATGCATGTTGGCAAATGAAGGCACAGATCCAGTAAACTTGTTATCGCTCAAGCGAAGTGTTCGGAGTAATTCGAGGCTCTCCAAATCGGGAATGGTGCCAGTGAAACCATTGTTATTAAGGGCCAAAGTTCGGATGTTCTTGAGCTGAAGCAACTCTTGAGGGAAGCCTCCTCCAATAGCATTGAAACCAATGTGCAGAGAAGTCAAGTATATTCCCTTTTCGATTCCAGCCAAGGAAGTCAATGAGGTTTCGTCGAGACGAAGGTCCATAAGGCTTGTGGCACGACCAATGTGAGCAAAGCTAAAGCTGATCGGGTTGGAGTTCAGCCAAAGAATCTCAAGGTTTGGAAGATCAAAGAGTTCCGCCGGTGGAGTACCAACCACGTTGTTGGAACCCAAATTGATCAAAATCACGTGACCGTCTTTGCAACCGATTCCGTGCCAGTCACAAATGTCTGCATTGGTATTCCAGTTGGTCGATGCCTTCCACTTCCCACCATTGCACGAATTGTAAAATCTGACAAGAATCTCTCTCTCCGTCAAGACAGGTTCACACGATCGGCTACCATAAAAGGGGGCAGCCTTGGGCTCTGGACAAGTTACACATTCGTCGGGGGAACTGAGTGCTCGGCCGTTGGAATTGGCGGTACCAGGAGCACACATTATGGCGTCGCAAGATTGAAGTCTGCCAACGTTTCCGCCCATCCAGTCGGTGTTGTCACAGAAAGTGCTCGACAGAGCATCCATCTGGTTGCCTTCAAGTCGAATGTCAAGCTCTTTCAAGATATCCATTGATTCTGGAACACCTCCTGTGAGGGAATTATTCTTCAGGTCGACCAGGTAGACAGACTGGGATGACTTCAAAAATTCACTGGGTAGAGTCCCCGTGAAATCATTTCCGTCCAAGAAAAGAACCGTAAGAGCAGGGTTTTGGTCGAATTTTGGGACCTTGCCGGTAAGCTTGGGACCGGCTTTGCGCTCGCGGCGGACCGAGAAAATCTGCAAGGATGCCATAGTGGAGATTTCAGTGGGGAGTTCTCCGTAAAACAAATTTTCGTTCAAGGCGACACTTTGCAGTTTGTCCATCTGTGCCAACTCAGTGGGAATCGTCGAGTAGAATTCATTGTTCGCGGCGTGAAACTCAGTCAGTTTCGTCATCTTTGTAATTTCCGTGGGCAAAGATCCATAGAAATAATTAGCAGAAAATCGGAACTTTTGAAGGGAATCGTGCATCTCAAAGATCTCTTTGGGAAAGGTTCCCGTCAAACCATTGTCATCAACGTAAAACTCTCGCAGTTTCGATGCTTGTGAAATGCCTTCTATCGATTCAATCTTGGTGTTGGATATCTGCATGACCTCCAAATTGCTTGCGCTGGCAAGGCCTTTAAACGAAATTTGCAGCTCCTCATTGTCCGAAAGAAGAAGCGTTTCAAGCGATGGCAAAGACCAAAGGACAGTCGGGAAGCTTCCAGCTAGATTATTCTTTTCAAGAGTAATGCCTGTTACTCCTTCGTCATCTTGCACGTTTCCCTTGGAGCAGTCAATTCCTTCCCAGCTACAGATGGGAGATTTAGAGGCCCAGTTATCTTTAGACTTCCAGCCTTTACCTCCTGTCGATGAATATAAAAGATTCAGTGCGCCGCGTTCTCCTTCAAAGCTCTGGCAACGGATTTGGCCCAAATAAGGAACATCCTTTAGGTCCTCGCAAACTTGACAAGGTGAGTCTGGAATTTTTTGTCGGCCACTTTCGCTGTAGGTCCCCTGGGGACATAAAATTGCATCACACGAGCCAACAACCTCGACTTCTCCCTTCATCCAACCCTTTTTGGAGCAAAGCTCGTTGCTGATACCTTCAATCTTGTTGCCCGTTAAATCAATGTCGAGAGCATCAAACTGCTGAAGCGAGTCGGGTAGCGTACCAGTGATTTCGTTGTTCTTGAGCACCAGAGTAATGGTAGCGTTCTTGTGAACAGAATTGGCCATGAAGTTTCCTGGAATTTTTCCAGAAAGCTCGCAATTCGACGCGTCAAAGAACCTGTTGCAAAGCAATGAAGTTAGGAAGTTGAGCAAAATATGCGAACGGCGTCAGCAAAGAGAGTGCATTTTATTGTCACCTACCAGACATTGGGAGCACTAATAAAGGTCGGAAGAGGCCCTGAGATTTTTTGTGGGCCTTGCTGGTCGTACAAAGACAGTTGTTCGAGTCTAGGGAGCGAATTAAACTCAGTCGGGATAGAACCAGTCAAGAAATTGCGGGCTAGAACGACTTCTCGGAGATTTGTAAGAAGACCCATCTCAGATGGCAGACTCTTCGTTAGATCATTGCCGTACATATAAAATTCTTCAAGTTTGGATAACTGAGAGATCTTTGCAGGAATAGTGCCGTGTATAGAGTTGAATGACAGATACAAACTCCTGAGCTCGGGCAAGTCGAAAAGCTCGTCCGGCATGGTACCATTTAAACCATTATCTGTAGCATGCAGACGACGAAGGCTGGTAGCGGCGCCGATTCCTTCCAAGGAGGTAAGTCCAGTACCACTCACCCGCAAAGATAGTAGTGAAGGTGAGAATTGAATGCCTGTAAAGTCAAGGTGGATCGAATTGCCCTTCAAATCAAGAACCTCGAGATTTGGCAAAGTGAAAATCGATGCCACGACATCGTGCTGCTCCTTGGTACTCTCAATCTGATTACTTGCCAACTTGATCTCAACAATAGACAAATCATCGTTACAGGTAACTCCAAACCAAGTGCAAACGCCGCTGTCGCTTCCCCAGTTAAAATTGCTCGACCATGTGTCCCCAGTCAGGGTTGTATAAAAATTCAACAAAGTCTCGCGCTCGAAATTGCTGGCGTTGTTGCTGCACTCTGTAGAGCCGTAGTAGGTGGCAATGTTGCCTCCGTCGCATTGCATACACTTGAGCGCTGAGCCAGCCCGTCCATTGGCGGAGAAGGTTCCAGGAGGACAAAGAATGGCGTCGCAGGATCCAATTGTTCCAACGTCGCCATTCATCCAACCAGTCTTCGAGCACAGACTCTCCGGAATAGAGCTAATCCTATTCCCAACTAGAAACACATCCAGCTTGTCAAAAGTATTGAGGGCTTCTGGAACTTCCCCATTCAGTTTGTTGAATGAAAGATCAACGGTCGCGCTTTCTGATTTTTCGACAGCTGCAAGCATATTCGCAGGCACTGTTCCAGCAAAAGAGTTCATGGACACATTGAGCGATTTCAGCATGGAGTTGGAAGCAAAGGGATAAAGCGGGCCACTTAGGTGGTCTGAGCTACGTTGATTGGACAGGTCGACACGCCTGACCGCACTCATAAGACCCATTTCCTCGGGAATGGGGCCAGTTAGGAGATTGCTGTTGACGTCAAAAACTTGAAGGCTGTCAAGCAATCCAAGCTCAGAAGGTAGATGTCCCGTCAAAAGGTTGTCCCAGAGCTCCAGCTCTCTAAGATTGCTTAATGTCGAAATATCCGACGGGATAGACCCGCTAAGCTTATTTTGGTTCAAGAAGAGCTTGTGCAATCCCGGCATGCTGAAAATATATGTTGGAAAGGTTCCGTCCAGCTGGTTGCGCGCAGCATGAACCGCTACTAAACTAGGTGGAGCATGTTGTAATCCTTCAAGGCTCTTGAGTTTTGTGTTCGACAACAACAGTGTTTCGAGCGCTGTGCTCTGTTCGATGCCGTCAAACCTTAGGTCGACAGTGTTGTCGGTAAAACCGAGAACTCGGTTGGATGAAAGCTGGAAAATCTCTGTCGGTATTTGCCCATTCATTCCAAATCGGTTTAATCGCAGAGCATCAATATGACCATCGTCGTTGCAGGAGACGCCCTCACGGTTGCACGCAGGGGCCTTGGCTGCCCATCCATCGTGCTTTGCAGTCCAGTCCTTTCCATTCGTCGCAGCATATAGCATGTCCAGAATCTCCATTTCTGTTTTCGGTGAATTGTCAAAATGAACCGATGGTGATGAACCTGGGGAATTTGTTGAGGTTGGCGCATCTTCGTCGCCGTCAGACGTCATTTCACCACACGTAGTGGCACCATAGACTTCGTTTATTTCGCAGGGCATGCAGGGAGAAGATTTGGTTTCTCTACCGTCCTTGGCAAACGTACCCGGTGGGCAAAGGATAGCATTGCAGCCAAAAGTGGCTTCTCCAACAAATCCCTCCATCCAAAAAGTATTATCACAGAAAACCGAAGGGAGGTCGTCGATCAAGTTACCTTCCAGTTCTAAATTCATGGCGGAAAAGGCATCGAGTTGGAGAGGAACGATCCCCGACAGTCGATTGAAGCTAAGAGTGACCTTCATATTCTTAGTCTTGTCAGCAACACCACTTAAAAATGTCGAAGGAATGGCATCCTTGAAATTGTTGTACGAAAGCCCAAGAACTTCCAGGGACGCGAGACCATCTAGGAGAGGGAGCTCTCCTCCAATACCTCCTCTTTTGGCTCGGCTGAGATCGAGCTCCTTAAGATTGTTCATGGTTCCAATCTCGGCCGGCAAGCTTCCAGTGAAATCGTTGTACGACAAGTCGAGTTTCTCCAAATTCGACAAAAGACCCAACTCGGAAGGCAGCAACCCTGTCAGTTGATTCCAGCGAAGCTCCAGTCTGGTACGACGATAGTAAGGGTGGAATGAATACAATGTGAGAATATCCCGTGAAAAGTTCCCCAATTCAAATAAGAAGGTGGTGGTCTTACCTTTGCAATTTTCGAAGATTTCCAATGCGCGTGGAGAGATTACCGCGCAGATAACTATTAGAAATCTCGAGAAGTTTCAGGTTAGTCAGACTGAACAACTCGTCTGGAAGACTGGATTCGAACGAGATGCCATCAAGGTAAAGAAACTCAAGGGCAGTAGCATCACCAATTCCATCAAGTGTATTCACGTCAGTGTGAGACAAAACAAGTTTTTGCAAACTCTTGGTAGCCGCCATCTTCTGAAAGGCTTCTTGGTCCATCGAAACACGGTTCGAGGAAACATCAAATTCTTTCAGAGAAGACAATGAAAGGACCACTGATGGGATCACACCATATAGACCATTGTCCAAAAGTTCAATCTTTTCTACTTGCTCGTTAGACGAGCATGTAACGCCAAAGAAATTGCAATAGTCCAAGTCGGTGTCCTTCAAATCCGTGACTTTCTTGTTCTTTAAGACATCGTCGATTGTGGACCAGCCTTGTCGGTTATCCCACGACTGTCCTTGAAGTTCCAAGTACATTTGTGGAAGAACTTGCCATGGCTGTTTTGATAACACTGCCGAACTGCTGCTTTCCGAACCGCAAGTTGTCTGTCCAAGGTATTCAGCATTATCTCCGTCATCGCAGGGTTGGCACTCGTCTGTTAGAGTTCTCTTTCCCTCTTTTGCAAAAGTTCCGGCCGGACAAAGAATGGCATCGCAGGAAAACTGTTCCACAAGGCCAGTCATCCACTGTTTCTTTTCACAAATCTCTTCTGGAATGGGCCCAACAAGGTTGTTGCCGGTGAGCCCGAGATCCATGGAGTCAATCCATCCAAGTGTCTTTGGTAGCATGCCTGTTAGCTCATTACCGTCCAGCCGTACAATCACTAAATCATCTGTTCGTTGATTGTTCAAAAAGAAGTCTCTAGGAATGGTTCCTTGAAGCTTGTTAAGAGACAAGTCAAGCAATTCTAGATAAGGGAGGTCGGCAAAGGATGGCAAGGGACCAGTGAGCTGTCCTTGACCAGCTTCGGGCGATCGTCCAATACTCAAAATTTCAAGGTTCGCCATGTTGTTCAGCTCCGTTGGAATGGTGCCTGTAAATGCATTGTCCCGCATGACCATAGTCACCATTCTGGTCAGAGTTCCGAACTCTGTGGGAATAGTCCCCTGAAAGGGCACGCCAATAGCATGAAAGTCGATCAGATTTTGCATGTTTCCAATCGTGCTGGGTATGCTGCCAGTAATTCCATTTCGATCCAGAAACAATCGACGAAGGCTCGTGATCTGGAGTATGCCTTCGGGAAAGACTCCTTTTAAATTGTTGCCAGTAAGTCGTAAATCTCGTAGAGTGGTTGGGGCATTTTCAATCCCTGAAATATCCCTCAAATTACAGCCGTTCAAAGCCAGTGTTTCCAGAGGGCTTACACTAATGCCCTGTCCTTCTGCTGCTTGTTGAAATCCCGCAAAGCCTGCATCTGTCAATTGGTTTCCGTCCAGATCCAGAAATCGCAAAAGCGGCAGCGTGTAGAGACTGGGAGGAACAGCTCCTGCAATATTGTTGTCTTTGAGTTGAATGGTATCGACTTGACTGTCTCCACTGGTAGTACCTCCGAGACAAGAAATGCCCTGCCACGAACAAATGGGAGCATCAGATCCCCAGTTCTCCTTGTTAAGCCACTGTGCCCCGTTAGTAGCTTCAAAGAATTCCACCAGAACGCGTCGTTCCTCGAGAGCAACTGTTAGGACAGGCAGCATTGCCACAAAAGCAATTGTTCGCCATATACAATTTAGATTTAGAAGCGTATTGTTGCTTGAGGACACCATAGTCATCGTATTTGTAGTGAATTGATTTGATTGCTTGTTGTTCTGATTTCTAAAATGCAGTACTACTGTCTAGTAGTATTCCGAGAGTGGTACCACTACGATCGACTGTTTTTCACTACTATAATAATAGAAGCGTGAAAGGAAAACAAAAAAATGCTGAAAATCGTTTCGAAGGAGCGCTTAAGATTGGTTGACAATCAGGGAGAGATCCAACGCACTAAAATGAGATGGCTTTTGCTTTAACGTTGCAATCCAATAATAATATACTCTTGACTCTTGAATGTGTTGTGGGAGTTGTCGCTCACGGAATTATTATTGATATTGGTATTAAAAGCTGTTGTTGCTTGTTTCTTCAGTTTAATTAATGCATTCGTCGTATTAATCTCACGAAAATGGCGGTAACGCATCAAGGAAGACAATTTTGAAAGTATGCACATCTTCAGACATGTGGATGCATTCTAATTCAATACTATGCCGGCGTCCTACGGTTAACTAGTCAACGCATTGGTATGTGAAGATTTAACAAACTACTCATTTCCCGAAACTATTATGGACGACTGAATGTAGATTACAATATCTTGCTTTGGGTGGTGAAGGGGATCAATAATTACAAATTGGAGGACTGGAAAGAAATGATGATGTCTCCACACATCATTACTTTTTGTCTCTTGCTGTAAACTTTAAGTTTTCGTACCTGGGAGACAAACAAAAGAAAACATAATGAGGGGAAAGAGGTCACCTATGATTGCTTTTGTGGAACCCTTTTTTTGTTCACCATCCAACCGAGTGCTTGCCTGCACTGTGGCGCTCTCCTCCAGTCCTGATGAGCAGGTTTCGTCTCTCTCCATCCAAACTTCAGAGGACTACTAGACTAGTTGTAAATAATGTTTCTTGTTGGTGTTAGTTTAAATCAATATTATATTATTATGTAATCGTGAGCCATCTCTAGCCAAGTAGTACAGCGCCTGTACAGATGCCGGAAGAAGCTGAGCAAGAAGCATCTACTACCGTACCTGGTACCTGGTACTATTATTATTTGGTACTCTAGTTACTACTACTAGTAGCTACTATAAAGTAGCTAGTACTCTACTACTTCTAGTACTCCGTAATAACTAGTACTGGCTGTAGATAGATAGCTACTAGTAGCTAGTAGATGCGTAGCACATTTTTCAAACACTTCAACCCTAATCAATCAGTATTCAGGGGGGATATCTTTTAATCTCCCCAGAAGATAATGATTAAATATACAACAGTTTTTAATTGCACCCTTTTCTTGCCCCTTCTTCCTTACAGAAAATCAATCATGACAGCACTTGCGAATTCTGTCAGTGTAACAAAGTGCAAGCTCGGTCTGTGATCTAGAGAAATTTCTCGATTGCAATCCATTCCAGTGTTTCTGATAGATTATTGTTAAAGGCTTTTAGGCCAGTTCAACACACAACATTGGTATTGTTTGTACGATCCAATTTCGTTTATTGACACCATGGCATCGAATGTCCGTTTGAACGATGGTGGTCCCGATAAGATGAAGCGAGCAGATCAAAGAGCTTCTATTACCGTCTTGGTTTTGGGTGATGGTAAGTCTTTGCTTCCCTGTTCTTCTGTTTTTTTCTTTCATTTCTGTTTGAGGGTTTTTCAGAATGTGGTGTTGGGCGCTCTAGAGTAGAATTCCGCAAATAGAGACTACTAGTAGTGGTTCTTAGTGCAATCATGGTAACAACAGTCAGAAATAATGTTAGTGGTAGCGTGGTAGCTTTGCATGGCACCTTTCTGTGTCTTTGGTGGTTAGAGAAGAACATTTTTTACGAAGCTACCAGTACTGACTACTAATGGGCACGACAGGGTTCATTTAATTTGTCACAGGGGTGTGTGTTTTTTCCTCCTTTGAATCGATTCTTATATACAATGTGTTGCACTGTACTCACCTGGCCGGTACTTCCAATGCTCTCATCATCTTTTAAGAGGGAGTCGGTAAATCCTCGTTGATATCCACTTTTGTGTCGCGATACTTTTCGGAAGTTGTGCCTGGAATCATGACGCGTGTGAGATTGCCTCCCGATCCAAATTCGTCTTGCATCACGACCATTGTTGATTCTCAAGGTGCCGATTCAGCCTTATTGTCGGCCGTGGCTACCATGTCCCTGTCCACATCTGCTGCCATGTCCTCGTCGGGTGGACCGAATCCAAATGCTTCGACCGATTCGTTCAATTCCTTCTTGCAGCGAGCGGAAGCATCCCGCATTTCCACAGCATCGAACCCTCCTGGTGGTGGTGGTGGTGGTGGTGGTGGTGGTGGCAGTATCCAAAGCAACAGTCCAGCCTCGAGTAGTGCGTCTGCTGGTATTAATAATGTTGATTCCATTATTTTGGTGTATGATCTAGATCGAGTGGAGACTTTTTTCCGCTTGGAAAACCATTGGTTGCCTTTGATTGAACGATGCTACAACGGAGAGGTAAGTGCATTCGCCTTGTGTTTGTCGGATCAACGAGTTTTCTTTGCGTAATGAATGAGAGATGCGTATTCAAAGCGATCTTTTCCATCGGGTTTTTAGCTTCCAGTAATTGTTGCAGGCAACAAGATGGACCTCTTCCGAACATCAAGTACAGCGGGAATGACAGACGAACAAGCATTAGCACGTTCTCGGCAACAGATTGTGTCTTTAATGCAACGATTTCGATTTGTGAGACAGTGTATCAAGTGCAGTGCAAAAAATTTGCTCCGGGTCGATGAAGTCTTTTTGAAAGCCCAACAGGCGGTTTTGTATCCCTTTACACCTCTCTACGACTTAGAAAATGGTAGATTGACACCAGATTGTAAACGGGCTTTTACTCGGATATTTCGTATGTACGATGCCGATAAGGATGGATTACTCAGTGACGCCGAATTGGATCAATTTCATCGGGAGGCATTTTCAACTCCTGTTATTGATCGCGATTTCGCGGCTTGGAAAAAGGTTGTCACCAGGAGCAACCCAACACAAGAGGTGGTTGTCAAGGATGGAAAGTTTACAATTGCCGGCTTTCTTGCCATTTTTGATGTCTTTATTAGTCAGAATCGATTGGATGTGGTTTGGCAAGCACTAAGAAAATTTGGGTACGACGACGACCTACGCTTGTATATTCCCAATTCTGTGACGCTCCCTACTGCCGCAGCGGTACACGACAAGCCCGATGAGAACTGGCGGCTCACACCTGCTGCGCGGACTTTTTTGACTGATTTGTTTCACCAATTTGACTCGGAGCACAACGGAAAGCTATCTGGCGATGATATCTTGGCTATCTTTTCGATTCTACCAGAACCATCACTGCCACCATGGCATACTCTAAGAGCCCCCGAAGTCTTTAAAGAGTGCGCTGGGATGCCCAAAATTCCAGCTGCTCCGGGATCAAGACCAGATTCTCCAGGTGGTGGAGCTGCTGGCGAGACTGTTGCTCTAGCCATGTCGCAGTCTCTGTCGGCGAGTGGCATTACCATACTTTCATCCGACTCAGTTCCTACTGTGAATATGGCGAACATGAATAGCACCATCGCACCGCTATCTTATCTGGAGTGGATGGGTCTTTGGCACACCATGTCATCAATTTCACCTGTTGTCACCAGAGGAGAGATGTATCGACTTGGCCATGTCGAAAAGCCTAGCACTCGTGATGCGAAACGTCGCGGTCGCCGGAGAGGATCTGTTGCTCCTATCGAGCGAACTTCAGATTCTATGCTGCGATCGCGTGAGATACGAGTGCTGGTTCTGGGCAGTCCCACCAGTTGCAAGACAGATCTCGTTAATGCTCTTTGTGGCTTGGACGGGGTAGATGCGTCGGCCTACTTAAGAATGCGCAATCCCAAGACGACAACGTACCCAGAAAGTAGCAGCGCTTTTATAAAAATGAAGCGAAAAGTCGCTTCAAAGTCTACGAAAGACGAGAATATTGATGAGTTTGTGTTGCATCTTGTGTTTACTGAGTTCTCACAAATGGATATTGAAAACAATGTGGACCATAAACGTGAATTGGCGGAACATCTCGGCGAGACCCCTAATAGACTCTGCGATTTGGTCATGCTTGTCTTTGACACCGCCGACGAGATGAGTTTAGCGTATGTCAGAAACATTGAAACAACCATGCTAGACGAAGACATGCCAAGAGTCTTTGTAGGAACTCACGTCGATTCCAACGAATCTAACAACGATGACGACAATATTCAACCTACCACGGTGTTAGACATTGCAACTATTCACTGTCAGGAACTCGACCTAGAGCCTCCTATGGTTACCACAAGCGAAGCTTTATCTCCTGATGCAGGGGATGCCGGGAAGCTACAACGAAAGAGTATGCTTGATCATTTGTCAAGGTGTGCTAGATTGAATGAAGCAGGGGTTGACGAAATCAGATCTAAACCTCATGAGGAGATGAAACGCCAGGAAGCTGCCAAACGTCGAAGGATGTTGTGGTTAGGTGGTCTTGTTAGCGTTACAGTTGTCGTCGCGGCTGGCGTTGGTCTCTTGCTGCGTGCCTCTAGATCGGGAGACCGCAAAGAAAGACTAAATTGGATCAAGGCTTTTTTATTTGGGAAGGGTGGCGAAGCAAAGGTTGCCACCAAGTAAGCTTAGAAGCGGTCGCCAACTCTGCAGAATATTTGTTACAGGCATTGCAAGAACACAGAAACTGATGTTGATGGAGTCACAGCCACGTTCTGTTTCTGAATTTAGTTCTCCTCGCATCACATGCATTGTTAAGAGCACCCATGATGTACTACCACTATTTGAATTCAAACTACTTCTAATTAATCTTTTAAGGATTTGACGAGCAGTGTCCGCAGCTCTTGGATATCCCGGTGGATCTCGTTAGACTGCTCATAAGACATGTCTTTTATTTTCAACACTTCGTCTTTCACCCGAGACACTTGCGACGTAAAGAATTCCCTTGCTTCGTTTGGCTGCATATCGCCGTGAATGCTGGCACGTGGTTGGAAAAGGTACTGCCGTACTTGTGGAGGCCAGAGAAAGCCAAGTGTCGCGAGGCCTACCAATAACCATAGTGGAATGAAGAGGGCGGCCAAAGCCACGAGGCAGCAATTATGCCACGCCGAAGAGCTTCTAGCGTACCACTGCCTGCCATGTTTGTTCCCGAATAATATCCCTGACTGAACTTCCCACATTTCGGCCAACGTAGCAACAAGGCGGTCCACCCTCGTTGGTTGCGGTACCGAGAGCCCAGGCTTGTGGCGCGCAGCTGCAATCCTGGAGTCCTGAGAGGACAATACAAAAGCGAGCTTTGGTTCCCAGTAGGCATCCAGTGCAACATGCTCAACTTCGCACTTACTCGCTACAACAATGACAACCACAAGGATGCACAAAAAGAGAAGAAAAACGAGTAGCGAGAACATGGCAACCAGCACAACCATCCCGGCTGATAGTTTCTCGAGACTGTTCAATTCAACTAGCGGCCCGCCTATAAATACATAATAGACAAAGCGGTACGCGTGGCGTAGGCTACATACTTGTGCTGATTGCTCGAATTGATCACAGTCAACCTGCGACAGCACATAGAACATCTCGGCGAAGCCAACGCAGAGGATTCCGGCAACCAGAAGCGGCCAAAATATCATGCGGGCAACCTTGAACAAGGACCCCGTGAAAAAGGCCATCTCGTACCACCAATTTGATAGGAAGCCAATAAGGCTGCACCACAACAGGCCGGTTGCTGCTGTCCCCCCAAAAAAAACAATGTCATCCGAAACGGCCTCGTGAATCAATATCGATGTCGTAATTGATGAGAGCACAGCGAGGAAATCAATCCACCGCCAAATATTGGACAGACACAAGTGTTGAAACTCTCCTAAGGAACAACTCAGAGCCCAGAAGATAGCTTGAAAACCAATGCTCCCGGCACAAAGGCCGTAGACAGCCAATGTATTCCATGCATCATAACGAATGGATGGCTCTGATAATACCGCGTCCATTAGCTCTTCTTGTCCCTCGAAGAACGGCACAGCCAGATTTGAATCGGTGCCCGAAGAAACATAACTATTCGAGGCTACGCTGTCAATGAAGAGCTCCATTTGCCGGCGAAGGACCACCAAAAGAGCTATCAAAAGTGCCCCATACATCAAGACATAGGCACATTTGGATGGACTCGCCATTTCTTCTAGGAGCAATTTTTGGACAAAAGGGGCGCTACATGCTTGGCGACGGAGCCATGGTGGTAGAACACGAAGGCGAACTAGAAAGAAGCGGGCTTCAGCTCGGCGTCGGAGAATGTTGTTGTCGATAGTTCCTCTCCTTGCTTCAGCGGACGAAGCAAGGATGGATGCTTGAAAAAACTTTTGAAATGACTTGGAAGAGTCAGGATGCACAACTGCTCCGTTGGGTGATATTGGGTCATTGATAGACGCGGGGTTGGACGGTAGGTAGGGAGCCAGCCTACACAACAAATCGAAGGGTAGATGACCATCGTCGGTAAACGTTTTAGCAACATGCTCGGATAAAAGAAGAGCCATGATTTGAGGATGAGGGGTAATTCGTCGGTAGTTCTCCAGCAAGAGATGCAACGGCATGCGACCACGAGCATCTTGGACATGAATTGCTCCGGGATATGACTCGTAGACAGCCACAATCAGAGACGGGTAGTCACCCCAATCTTCGGCTGCTATATGAAGTGGTAGCTGGCATGTGTCCAAAGTCGACATCATAGCAGGGTTGGAGTATCTCTCTACCGATGGAGCCAATGACTGACGTTTTTTGGGGGTATACATGTGTTGCAGTGGATACGGCGTGTCGTGGGCCCATGAAGGCAAAGATTCATAGCCGGCAGTGCGCTTCCCCAGAAGGATTTCCAACAATTCCTGGGTAGGAATCACATCCGAGGCCGTTACCATAGCCAACAAGAGAGGCGTCAATCCGTTGATTTCCCGTGCGACGAGCCCTTCGGGGTAAGCTGATATCAAAAGTCGTACAATTACAATTAATGTATGCTGCCCTCGCCCATGATTTTGGTTTCTCGGAGAAGCATTGTCTCTTCCATGACCTCGCCTGACGGATCCATTTGGCTCGTCAACGCGACTTTGTTGAAATTGGCTATCTAGCAAGCCTCTATGAATGATCATATGCAACGGCAATCGCCCATCATGAAGCGTCGTCATTGCTGCTGGGTTGCATTCCGCTTCTTTGCTTAGGTCAATGCCCATGCAGGCGAATGGTGATTCCTTTCTTGCATTGGATGGAGATTGCTGCTTGTCTTTATCTTTCTCATCTCTGGTGGATTCGTCGTCTGATTTTTGTCGTTGTTGCTCTCGGTGCTGTCTTCGTTCCCACTGCGCCAGTCGTCGCAAACAAACACGAACATCATCTGGATACGAATTCAAGATATTTTCTGGTATATTATAGCGTTTGATGGGTTCCCACCGGGGAAATACTGGTTCTTCTTGTCGCATACGATTCAGGTCCTCCACACGTAACTGCAAATGTTCGCCCCTTCGTTGCCGCAATGTGGTGTTGGCGTGTGCAGTCCTCGTGCGTTCTTGCTGTTCTTGCTGTTGCCTTGGTGGAAGAGGCAGTGTCAAGCCCAACAAAATTTGCGTCTGAAGAACTGTTACAAATACCAGTGGATTGAGAAGAAAAAGGTGCAATGGTGTCCATCCCATGGCATCCCTCATGGCAATAGATTCTGGATGTGCTTCGACGAGCAATTGCATAGCTTCCGCGTCTCCCGACGAGGCTGCCAAAGCATGCAACGGCAAACGCCCATCTTGATCTGTGTGTTGAACGGCTTCGGGGTTTGCAACCAAGAGAGCACGGACAATGAAACAGGGTGGAGGTGTTGGATGGTGTGCCTTTGGATGTTGTTGTTGTGATGGCTGTTCGTCATGACTCGTCGGTTCGTCCGCGGGAACAACCTGTCCTGCACAGGCCATATGAAGGGCCGTTCGTCCCTGCATATCCAATTCTTTGGCCAAGGTTGGTTGCATTCCTAACAAATACAAGGCATTCCTCCAAGCAATATCGTGCGGAGATGTAGCTTCGGCACACAAAATGTGCAATCCCAATCGTTCCTCCAATACTTGTTGCGGTGGATCGTTGCTTGTTGCACTGCTTCCGTCCATACTCGGCGTTTCCTGAGACTTTGGTGGAATCCTTTGTCGTGTTGAATGTTCTTCTGACAAAGTAACCGAGTGGTGGGGAGGTGTTAAATCCGAAAAAGGATTAGCATTGGACGTGCTAGTAGAGGACGACTGGGATTGCCCATTGTACGTTTCCTCGAATGGAGTTTCACCAAATTGATGATATTGTCGAGGTGGAAGAACCTGTTCGTAGTTCAAGGCAGGGCTTGGGGTCCGTCCGTAGGAGCTATTGGTGTTGCTGTTGTTGTTGTTGTTGTTGTGAGATGATGACGCAAATAGATTGGTAGGATTGGGTGATGATGGTGTCAAGTTTCGATAATGCCGTTGATACGATTGTGGAGGCAAATGCGAATCTACTCTTGTTGGTGGTTTCCCTGTCGTGGTCCCCCGTCGTTTGTGACTATTGCTTGGAGCATCCCGATGCGACAATATGTAAGCCAGCTCCGAATCAGCGCCTTCTCCGGGACTGTGCGTCCCTTTCTGCGAGGACGGTGAATACGAGTATGTACTCGTCGTGGACGACGTCGTACCAGAGGTCTCTTGAAGCGCCAATTCCAGACTATCTAAATTGCTCTCGGCAGTATTCGAGTGCGGAGTTTCACTGCGAAAGATACCCACTCTAGGTCTTCGTTGGCTGCTAGAGCTGGACTTCCTTTGATCTCGTTGCTGTTGGCTTTGAACGGCATAATTGACTCGGACACTTTCCCCTCTTGCTGCCTGCTGTTGCGGTTGTTGCGGATATTGCAGATGCTTTTCTTGCGAATATTGCTGCCGATACTGCTGCTGCTGCTGCTGCTGATGCTGCTGATGCTGCTGATTAACCTGAGAATTGGGATACTGAGGAGGATACCGAGGCATCGATGATGACGATGGAGGTACGATTTCCTGCTGGTACTGTTCCTCTTGCATTTGCTGAATAGTCTCCGACCAAGGATATTTTTTCTTGTCCAAGGGTGGTGGTGGTGGATGCTCAGGCTTGCTGTTATTGCTGAAAAATGAAGCCATTCTACTCCTCGGTGAGTGATTAATTATTTCAATATAATAGTATGGTTCTTTTTGTTGCAATACTACTGGATGTTAGTTAGGCTTTAGCTGCTGCAACAAACATATACCAATACAGCAATCGATCCCATGGTAGAGTAAATAGGGTACTGTAGGTAGGACAAGGACGGTCGAGGTAAACATCATCATTCACGCGAGATCTCGAACAAAAAATTGGGCGCACCTGGCGGGCATGATTTTTTGGCCAATGAAAGCACATCGAGACGTTATTAAATAAATGTGGATGCCGATCGGATTTGTGTGCCTTGCTTTTTTTGGGAGTAGTATGAGCGGTTGGTGCTTATTAGCACTACGTAGTCTACTCCTCCTCTACCAAGTGGTGCTAGCTAGCTACAGTCGCTAGCTAGCTACTGTAGCTACTACCACACTCAGAGTACTGAATAGCCAGCAAATGCAGCTCTCAGTTGCAGTATCTATGAAATTACACGTTGTGTGCTGCCGGTAGTGAAAGTTGGCTCAAGGAAACTTGGGAGAAACTGCCTTTCAACCTCATGCAGGAAGGGTACTTCACTGATAGTCAATCAGAAAGCAAAAACTGATAGTATGCTCTCATCTTGTAGTACACGAATAGCACGAGAAGCTCCTGTCACCGCTAGCTATTAGTCTAGTGTAGACCTACTTATTCCCAAAACTTAACTGCTTGCCCCAAGCTACTCTACTACTAGTTACTACTACTACGTATTGGAATACGGAACAACCATCTACTTGTACTGGTAGACTCTAGCTAGCTAGTAGACTACTAGTCTACTAGCTAGTACTACTAGAGTACTACTAGTAGGCCGAGAGGTAGTAGCGGTTGTAGCATTTCGATTCCTTCAGACGCACATTTGGCATAAACTTTTTTCAAATTTTAGCGAGGAACACAAGTTTCACTCACATGGGAATAAAAAGTACATTCGCTATCTTAAAAGAGCCCTGCAAACAGACGAGCAACTGAAGAGGCATATTGACGATAGATAGATCATCATCAAAAACCGTCTTTCTGAGCTGGGAAGCTCAACCTTATTAACGTAACAACAATCTTCGTAAGTGTGGGTTGGGGGTTGGGGGATCCACAAATAGATTTCGACCAACAATCCAATTACTGCTAGTACTGTGTACACTGTACACCAACCAGTGTGCTGCTATTCGTCATCCATCCGACAAAAGAAAAACCAGCATTACAAAATGACAAAAACCAACAACAGCCATCGGCGGCAGCGAATATTTAGTCGATCGTTTGATTCAGAAGGTCGGACAAACGACGATTCAAGGTCTCAGTCTCAGTCTCCGTCGTATGATGTATCCGAAGCTAGCAGCACATCGAGCAGCGGAATTATCAGGGAGCGGCGGAATATTACTAATAATACTGTACGATATGTCAACCCACAACGAAAGTTTGACCCACACTATAATCCTCATAATCCAGACACATACCTAATTTATCATCAGCCACGGGGAGGGACCTTTGATCGACATCCGGATGGTGATTCGTACTCGTCCGATGACGACAACGACAACGACAATGAACAACATTCTGTTGCCAACCTGCGGAGCAGACCTGGTCAATATATTCATAGAACTCAACCCCAATATACGTATTCACACGTTCAAGGGAGACCCACTAGTTATAGTAGAAATCAGCAGCAGAAACAAGAAGAAGCGCAGAATCATCGACAACACGGACGTGGTTTGATGAGTCCAAGTCGACAAACTAACACCAGTCGACGCGTAAATACGTTCTTTTCTCAACAACGACAGCCACCAGCTAATTCTGCCAACCACGACGATGGTGGTGGTAGTGGTATGGGTATGGGTCAGTATGCCAAGGATTCTACGACCTTTCTTGTGAACAATCAACATTCTGTACTTCAACAGAATCGACCGCGTTCGTCTCCTCCTCCTGGCACATCACGGCTTTCTACTACAGAATCATCCATCGACCGACCCTTTGACGAACTCAGCCGATCGGCTGGTGGATTGGATAGTTTGGATGAATTTATGCAACAACCACAAGATTCCTACACCACCTCTTCGGAAACAACTGGAGATGATCCTCGTCGTAGATTAGACAATCCCTTGTCGGCTATTGAAGAACGTCCTTCTCTCGAAGAAGCAGGATCTACATTGGCATATAGTTACACGAAATCATCGTTACCAGGACAAGCGAATAATGCACGACCAAGGATTTCACTGATACATTCTCCGCAATCTCAAGCAAACTCACAACCACCAGAAGCATTTTCTCGTCAACAGCAAGCAGACCGGCAATTACAATTACAACAGCAACTGCAACAGCAGCAACAAGCACCTTTTACGGGGGGAACATCGAACACTAATCCATTTCATTTCACGAGTGCTGCTCGCAAGTTTGTAAGTGACGAAGCAAGAATCCAACGCCAATCCTGGGCCACCAATGGAAGTTCTAGAATCACACAAGACAACCAGCCCGACACAGGACAGCGACAAGGAGTTCGTCCATCTGATTATAACAACAACACAACAACAAAGCAGAATCCGTTTGTGATAACCCCTACCAATGACGATCATTTCACGACTCCGCCATCCTCAGCCAAGTTTTCGCCGTTCAGCTCCAGTCCATCCGTTCGAAGAATAAAGCGCTCGCCTTCAACTGTCACTTCAGGAGAGCACAGTGGTATTCAATCGGTAAAGATTTCGATCAACTCAACCCTAAGTGCAGCCAACAGCAACATGACACCAAGTCAGCTAGCCTTAAACGAAGCAGAAAAACTAGTGAAGAATTTCAATTCTCCCAGAATCATCAAAAATCCTCTAAAACCAAACACAATCACGAAAGAAGGCGCCCAAGGAGTGGACGTTACACCAACAACACACACATCAACAGAACAGTTAAAATCATCCAATTCAGAGCCGTCTACGACAGAAGATACAAATACTTCGACCTCAGAGGAGCCAGATCTTACGTTGCATGACCTGTGCGGAGAATCGGCATCTACGGCTGATATAGCTTGGAGAAATGCCATTCATGTGCTCTCCATTCAACCCCATTTAGCCACTGTATTGGACGGCGTTGGTTGGACGCCACTACACGTAGCGTGCCTGGGATCTACACCACCACCCGTTTTTATGACAAGATCGCTCTTGTACGTATACAGAGAGGCAGCTCAGAAAGAGGATAAGGGTGGACGACTGCCACTTCATTTGGTTGCAGCTTCTTCCGGAGATGTAGAGACAATGCAGCTGTTGATCCAGGAATACCCTCAAGCCGTGTATCAAAGAGATGCTCAAGGGTGGACTCCGCTCCATTTGATGCTAAAAAACTTTGCTGTCGACGTAACGTTGGACCACTGCCAAGTATTGCTGGGATTGGATATAGAACAAAAGGCGAAAGTGTCAACAGATTCGAAAAGCTTGCTACGGCGGCGTGGCGAACATCTGAAGCTTGGATTTCAAGACGTCAACAAACTTCTCCACCGACCAACTCCGATCACCCGTCTTGCACAAGAATGTATTCACGAGGATGCTTTTCAAAAGTTTCCTTCGGATGTGCAAACTGCGCTGCGTCGTCTGTGTCAGTGGAAAAGGCGACAGCGAAGAACTCAAAAACAAGAGCAAGATGACGAGCCTATGGAGGTGGAGCTGGAGCTAGAAAGCCCTTTTGATAGAGAGACAAACCCTGCCGCTCACTTCACCCCGACCAAACGACAGCTGCCTCTTCATATTATTGTGCGTCGAGGACTTTCCGAGCGTCGAAATCAAGCCAGCTTCAGCGAAAACGATAACGTTGGCGATGGCGATGACGACAGAGAGATGCTATCCACACCAATGGCCCTCGCGCCACGTTTTTTGGAGGTTGTGAGGTTATTTATCGCCTTGTATCCAGAAGGCCTAGTCACATGTGATATCCATGGTTATACTCCTTTATTGACAGCTCTTGTAATGAACACCACCCAGCCGCCTCAGGAACTTGTGGAACTACTTCTTGGGAAAAGGACCTCCGGTTACAATTCATTGCCAGAATGGGCTCAAGATATGCCACTGTTCAATTTCAATGCCGATAGGTATCTAAACCCAGCCATGGTCCCAAACAAGAGCAACCAGCAGCTTCCGCTTCATGTCGTGGCAGAGGAAATGGCGCACAACTTTTCCATACTTGAAGCAGTTCATGAGTCATACCCCGGAGGAATTCAAGTACAAGACGCAAGAGGGCGTACTCCTCTCCATATACTGTTGAGGAATTATCAGCGTGTCCCCGTTCCACCTAAAACTCTGGCACTCTTTTTGTCAGACAAAGTTGCTCAAACATTTGACGACGAGGGAATGCTACCCTTTGATCTCTTGGCTGAGAACTCACGCAGGCTACCTCGAGACGAACCTCGATTAGGAGTACCCGGACAATATTCTGCCGAAACTCTAAACACATTCAAAAAGTTCTTTCAAGGATCACACCTTGCATCGGCCAGGCCCGAAGCGAGACGTCGTTCCGAGCCTGACGCCTTTCTATGGCAATTGCGATCGCTACCTCCCTGGCTTCGCCGGCAAGCATGCTCAGCAAAGTTTATCCAAGAGCTGATTGTGGAGGAGCTAGCAAGCACCAGCAAATGCGCTCTTGTCTTGTTGTATGCGCTGTTTCTATGCATCCTCATTGTAGCCTTTCGCATCCAACTGCAAGGATTCATGCTATCACCCGACGAGGCCTTTACACCTCCATATGTACTACTAGCCCTTCTTCTCTCGGGGTCGGGATTATTCCTCTTTCAAGCTGCATTTTGGTCTCTATGCTGGTCCATGTCGGGATTTTTGGATCTTTGTGTTCTCAATGTGTGGCGTTGGGTTGACCTTGCCGCAGTTCTTCTTGTCGCCTCCACAACTCTTATGATCAATCATGGCTCGTTTTCGAGTGAAGCAATTTTGATTTCGGGGACGGTGGCCACTGGTACAGTATGGTTTAGTGCAATCGGTTTCCTGTCGAGCTGGTGGTACGGTGCTGCCTTCTTTTCTGCGGCTATCCAAAAGGTGTGTCAATTGACATTTTTAAAAGTGATTGTGAATTTAACTCTTTTTCCTTTGCGCGATCTCACCTTGATCAATGGTGGCTCTATAGATTGCATGTTTGATGCTTTGGCCGGCTGTGGCTGCGACAATCATAATTGCGTCATTTGCGCAAATGTTTTATACGCTGGCCCAGCTGGACTGTGTCGATGCCTTGGGAGAAATGGGAGTATGCACAGTACCCGAAAGTTACCGACTGGTTTACTATTTGCTAATGGGGGAACCGATTGTTGATCTTGGAAGCGATACACAGATTGCCAATTCTATGCTCGTCCTTGTGGCCCTTTTTTCAGCTTGCATGCTCCTCCTAGGACTAGGAATATTGTCAATAGCCTTTGTCGTTGGCGCCAAGTGGGATATTGATATGGTGGTACTTACCAGCTATTGGGAGCCCAAATTAACTTTTGTTCTCTTTAATTGTCCCCCCAAGCCGAGTTCGACAAGGCGGAACGTGCTTTCAAACTTTGAAAATGCATGGACTATTGCCATGAATATATTGATGGCGCGCGAGGACTTGAAGGGTAGTTATTGGTATGCCTGTTTTACACAAAAACCAGCTTCAATGAAGGCAGTTTACTGGCTTGTGACTGCAAGTTTTGTCCCGCTCTGGCTTTTGGCAGGCCTCTTGACATTCGGGGTTTTGTGGCCTCCACAAGTCCGGCGCTTCCTCTTTCGTCCGTCTCTGGGAGAGACGAGCAACCTTGGAAAGGAATCACAAGCGGAAGATTATGCTCTAGAAGTGTCAAAGATGCGAAAGGAGCTTGCGCAGATTCGCGACATGTCCTTTGAGAGGTCCAATGATGTCCAGAGAGAAGTGAGAGATTTGAAGGATATCCTTCAGCTTGCCACTGCAGACTATTAGCTAAGTTAAAGTCGGATTGTCCTTCCAATATATTCGCATTCACACTGGCAACACGGTATGTTTATAGTATGTAATATAGCCCATATCCATCTGATTGCTTTACTGTTTAAAGATACCATGCCTGCCAGGCATTGTTCTCTCGATATTCACGACCTTCTACAGCTGTGGCTGTGGGTCTATGTTCTTTCGACGCAAACCGATTCATTTCTGGTTCCCAAATGCATTGCCTCTTTTTCAACAGTTGCTTTAATGACGCCGCCGAAGCGCCGAGTTTGCTGGCATCCTCTTTGACATCGTTGACCACTTCTTGAACAACATCAAAATCATCTTCTGCCTCCAAAAGTGTATAGGATGTCACAATAAAGGGCGTATTACCCTTTTTTTGGCTCATACCCAACAGGCAGCGAATGGTAGGTTTCCACTCGTCGTATCCCCAAATACCTGCATTGAAGCAAAATACCACGTCTGGCAGTAACGGGTAATCCTCTTGCAATTGTTGTGTGAGCCAATCATGATAACTAGCTTCGTAGCATTGAGCTGTTGCCGTATGTAATCGCATAGAATCATGATGTGATTGCTGCTGCTGCTGTTGTGACAGTGTCCACAACAAATCGATAGCTGGCTGTACTGCCATGTTGGTAGGAACATTTGGACCCACCAGACTGAGCTGCAAGGAGCGTGGCGCATAAATATTGTTTCCAATCCATCGTACCAGAGGTCCAAAGTGATGACGGATACGTTCGGACGATTGACATTCGACATGATCGGCACCCACGACATGAATGTGCAAGCACTCTTGAGATTGTAACAAGCCCGACAACCGTTCCAAGGCATCCGCAATTGTTGCAGAACGTGTGAGTGTGGCTGTCGCTTGAACCGCCTTGGGCGTGTCCCTGGCAAATGCTTTAAGCGATGAGACTGGGATCAAAGCGTGCTGTAGCTGTCGTTCGTTGTTCTCACGTTTTTGTTTTTGTTTTTGTTGGATGCTTCGTTCTTGTTCTTCCAGCCATTTTTTCATTTTGGCAGTGAACTTGTCCGATGTATTGTGGATAATTCCTGCCACCGCTTTTTGGACTGCTTCTGAATCAATTTTTGGCTCCTGTTTTTTCGGTTGTGCCACTATACTAGGAGCCGCTTCAAGGGATTCAAAGTCTGCAACAAAATCAGCAGTGCTTTTGTTGTTGTCCACAAAATTAGCAGTCCTGTCGCTGCAATCTGTAGACCGAGATCCGGACCCGAACATAGGCATGACAGGCCCATTCATCATTGTTTGTGATTGATTGTCCAACAAACTAGGTCGGACTTGTCCTCGCAAGGTCATCATGTAATCATTTTCCAGAGCCATCAATGCACTACTAGCAGCATCTCTATAATCTTGAGGTTCAAAGGAATTGCTGTTCCTTTCACTATTGGCATTGCTGTTTCCATTGTGATTTGTTCCTGTATCACCATTCCTGTTGCCAAACAATTCCATAGGATCCGCCACAAAGGAATTGGGACCAGCTGAGAAATAGGTACCCGTACCACCCTCCCCTTCATCCTCATCACCATCATCGTCGTCATTGTCATCATCATCATTCAGTGGCATGGCGACCAAGATGGATTGCATTCCTAGCAAGTCTCCCAACGGCGTGTAACCTTCCGCGGATGGCCAATTTTCGTCCCGAGTCGGCAAGCTGTTGTTGTTGTTGTTGTTGTCATCGACCACCACCACCTGATCCTCCTCGTTTGTCGGCACCGTGCTTGGATCATCCTGATCCTGATGATCCCCTTCCGTAATGAGTTCCTCGGCCCTCCTTGACGAGGAGAAGGAATTCTCAGCGTTGCAGGCTACCATGATTTTTATTTTTCAACTCGAACTTTTTTGCAGCCATGCGTGTCAGTTCACCAATCGTCCCTGAGCTACCTAAAAGTCGTTTGATATAAAAAATAAAAAACTAATAGAAGATCACCACTCTGAACTCTGAATGTGATTCTTACAAAAAATAATAAACAGTCCAGTCTACTAAAGTTTTGGGCCATTTCTGCGACAATGATGAGAGGTGAGGCCCATAACCTGCACGACCGGGTGTCCATTGGGATCAATAATTTTTTTCAGGATTGTCACCATCAATACATACTACTAGTCTAGTAGACTACCACACAACGTCTTAGTCTACTAGACTAGACCTACTCGAGTAGAAGCAATAGATAATTCCGCAGTTTTTTACTCGACTCGGCACTGAGGCCCGACAACGACAGATGGCTTGTAGATTTTATCTTCAATAAAAATGATCTCTATCGCTTTATGACTGTAAATTGTAACAACTCGCTCCATAGCGCATGGGTGGGTCGTAGATAGGTGGTGGCTAGCTGGTCTATTCTAGAAAATGTAAAAATATCGTGGCGCTAAAGCTGGCTTGAACATGGTGTGAAGTGGGTGGCTGTGCAGTGGCCACTTGAGCGCTGTAGTCAGGTGAAGGCACGATGGTGGATCGTAAACTACATTGGATGATCATGACGCCACAGTTCCCATGACTTCGGTCATGTGACTGGCCATGCCTTCTCCAATGTAGGCGGCAGCGCCAAGACCAAGAGCACCAACACCCACCCCTCCACCGGGAACCAATGATTTGACCTCCTCGGCAATACGCTTTTTGTTTTGGTTGAAAGACATCATAGCGGGAATGAGCCCATACAAAATGGGTGATCCAAATGAACCCGCCAGTCCTAGTGCGACCGTGGCATCGTTACCTCCCGAGAATGCTACGATTCCTGCCATGGGCACTGCCAATGACATGAGAACGGCCGGTATCGAAAATACATCTTTCTTGGGCACAGGATTTGCAGCAGCGGGAACAGAATATTCATCTTCAGGGGCTTTGGAAACAAACGTTTGTACTTCCTCCGCGACGCCCATGGAGCAACCGAGTGAAGAACCAAAGAGTGTAGTACCCGAAAAGACGGCCATCAGAGGCCCAGCAAGCGCTCCATTTAGGTCGACACCTCCTCCCATAACTGCAAAACACCAACCAAGGTACATGGTCAACGAAAGAAAGGACCCGAGGACAATGGCGGCGACTGTTTTCTTTCGGTCAAAATCCAAAATCTTGGCAATCGACGGGACGATGCCCTGAAATTGCAGGGCTGTCAAAGCAATTGGGAACAATGTGGCCAGGCTGGTTGTCCATTGGTCACCATCTTGACCCGGTGCCAAGAAAGTTCCGACAGGATCATGCACAGCCGCCAGGCCTGGAAGCAGTAGTCCTCCAAAAGAAAGCAGTAGAGCCGAGACGCACACGGAGGACACGTTTGAGAGTTTGGCACCGTTCAAGGTACTCAGCATTGCACCTATAACGCCCAAAAATGCCGCCGAAGTTAGGAGAGGATCGATTCGTAGATTTGCCATGGATGACAATGCTGCCGACCCCAGCTCTCCCGCCTTGCTAACGGCAAAGACCATGACCAACGAATGGACCACGACAGGAATGACCGATACAGCTTGAGCCATCCACTCGCTTTCCAGAGTAGCTTCGGCAAAATCTTGGAACGAGCTGGGAACATCGTATCCCGATTCGTGCTGATTGATGGCAACATCAGCAATCACCAGACCCGATATCAACACAAGAGCATAGGTACACGCGAACAATCCCGATGTCGCCGCAAAGCCAGGACCAGCTGCTAGATCGGGAAGAATTAACATTCCTGCTCCGACCATGGAACTCGTTACCAACGAAGCAGCACTCAAGACTTGCAAGAAATCTGACTTGTCCCCGTCTATCAAATCACTTGCTACATCTGCCGATATGGATTCTCTTTTTATATCTCGGGACAGATCACTTAGTGATCCAATGGCAACGGCACGCAGAGGATGATTGAAATCTCTCCGTTGCCGTCGGCTATTACTACTAGTTGTACTGTAATGCGATATTTCCTCTTTGAAATCCAGGTGTTGATTGCTTGGTTGCATCTCTAAGGCGGTTGGATTGTGACCGAAAAATGCTCTCATCGGATGCTGTGGTTGCAAAGCAGTATTAGTTGCCGTCGAAGATCGGCCGGTAAAAGCAACGGTCTCGTTTGAGAGCAGCAGGACCCCCAAGAGAAAGATGGCTTGTGTTTGTTTACTCATTGTTTTTGGATGTTTGTGAATATGATGATAATAGTTTTTGCAATGTTTTAATCCATCATGTTGTTATTATGTTGATCTTGTTGGTAAATTATTATTTTTAATTCGTACCAGTAACACTCGGAGTTGGCACAAAGACAGATGGAAAAAAGTTCTTATTCTCAGTTTCTCGGAACTTTGTAAAACACGGCAGAATTCCAATTTAATTGTGATCAAGTGTAAATATTCTGAACAAAATGCTTTAAGTTTCCGTCGACATTAATTGACGATTTCTGTTCTCAAGCGAACAACGCGCCGATTGGTACCTGGTACCTGGTAAGGCTGCTTGCTGTCTTCGTTGGCCAGTCATTTAGTGACGTCCCCTTTTACGGAGTGATGCGCAGTCTTTTTCATGAGTTCAGGATCAAGTCCTACGGTACCTGGTTCTGCTTTTAGACCTACCTACCAGGTACCCGGTACCGTGGTAAGTAGCAGACTACTACAGCAGTAGTATGGAACAGTTCTTTGGCATAGGAGTGACTGCGCCGTTGAAAAATTTCACACGAGTAGACTTCTTAATCTTCAAAATTTTCGGCACGAACTCTTTTGTTTGTTTTCGTCATCGTCACTTCGAGGTCCATGCAATCTGTGACAGCCGTCAAAATCTGTCAGAATATGCCTCGCAGAATTCAGTAGTAGTAGAGAGATCGATTTGACTAAATTCTGTTATTTATTTACACTGCTGCTGCTTATGTCTCCAGTACCTCGACACCTTAGTAGAATTGCGAAGTTTTGGATTGCAGCTAATGTGGTTCACAGCTACTACTAGTAGAGAGGCCTGCTAGAGTAGTCGCAGTAACACCTGGCCTATTAGAAGAATGAATTCAATGACGAAACGTGGGACTAATAAACTTTGAAAGTATGTACAGTACACAGTAGTCTACCAGTAGGCAGCGCGGGCAATTTTAAGGGGAAGGTAATAGCTTTAACCCTACGAAACAGAATAGTTCTTACAGTGAGAAGGTACAATGATGTGTAGTCCCTACCTGCCTCGCTCGTCTTATTACAGCCGCTCACAAAAATGTTTTGTTACAGTATCACGCCACAACGCCGGCCATGGAGGCAGCATCTCCCACTACACGTGCCAGTTCCTGACCAACAAATCCAGTAGATGCCAATCCCAGTGCCCCCAAGCTTGCCATTCCTCCCGGCACCAAGTTCTTCTTTTGACAGTGTGATTCTTGCCGTTGATTCCAGGCCATGAGCGCAGGAACAGCACCGTACAATATTGGGGTTCCAATACTTCCAGCCAAACCCAGAGCGACCGTCATGTCATCGCCACCCCATACTGCGCCCGCCATTGAGATTGCTAGCGATGCAGCCACAGCTGGAAATGAAAAGGTCTCCGAATTCGTATCAATAGGCGTAGGATCGTCGATCGCAGCAATCTCCGCGCCTCCATCACTCTTAAAAAACGAGTCAAATTCTTCGGCAACAGACATGGTAGTCCCTATGGAACTGCCAGCAATAGTGGCTAGAGTAAATCCAGTCATCAAAGGTCCTGCAAAGCCCAAACTCGTATCAATGCCTCCACCCATACTAGCAAAGCACCAGGCCATGTACATAACAAAGGGAATGAATGATCCAAGTGCCAAACTGGCTGTTGTTTTTCGACGATCGTAATTCAAAATCTTGGTCACACTGGGCACAATGTTTTGGTAGACCAAACTTAGCAGCAAAATGGGAAATACTTGGGCGACGGATCCCAGTAAACAATCATCGGTAACACCAGGAGCCAGGAGTGTGGCCACGGGATCCTGAACGGATGCCAGTCCTGGTAATAAAAGTCCAGAAAATGAAACAAAGAGTCCAGCGACGCAGATCGAAGCGACACCACTGAGTTTTTCTCCATCGAGTGTTCGTAGCAAGGTTCCTACGATCCCGACAAAGCCAAACGTGGCAGTCAAGGGATCAACCAAGCCTCCCGTCAATTCGCTTCCAACTTCTCCAGCTTTAGCAAAGGTAAATGCCAAAATGCCGGTATTCGTTAAGATGCTGATCCCCGCAATGGCACTGGATATCATGGGAGACTCAAAGGACGTATCGGCAAAGTTCTTGAAGGAACTGGCAACATCCGAGCCACTGGCTTCGTATTGTTTAATAGCTACTTCAGCCAGACACAGACCCGACATGAGATTGATTAGGTAGGTAATGGCGGCAATACCGAGAGTTGGCAAAAATCCCGGCCCAGCTGCCAGTTCCGGAAGAACCAGACAGGAAGCACCGACAGTGTTGGCAGTGATAAGCAGTGATGTTGACAGGACGGGCAAGGCCCATTCTTTCATAGCGTTAATATTTGTAGCTGCAAAACCACTGGATGTCTTTTCGCTGGGAATGATATAGTCTAGCTCTAGTTCGGATGACGCGTACGACTCTCCCATTGGCCGAGGTCGCCTCCGACTGTTGGTGGCGCTAGTCATTGCGATAGCTTGTAGCTCGGGTGACCGCCTGGATTTCTTTGGACGGACAGGAATATCATCTTCTGTTTGGGGAAAGCCTCCCATGTGGAGCTGAGTTGGGCGATGAACCGTTGCAACAGTTGCGATACTACTGCTCGCAGTCGAGGGGGCGAAAGCATGACTTGTGCCAATGCAACCACCACCAACCATGACGGCCGCACTGATACCTGCCAGTCTCTGAATGCGCTTTATCGTTCTCATCTTGTCTGTAATAGCTGCCTTTTACTAGAGCAAAGGAATTTTTGAAATAAATTGTGACCTTTGGTCGATAGTATCGTTTTCATCTACTGGTATCTGAACTTCATCATCAATTCTCACTCATCGGAATTTGAATTGGATTGAAGCAGAATTCGCATCATATTTTTTCTGAGAACTTTTTAAGGTTTCTGGCTTTTTGCGCGATTTCCATTTTCAGGTACTGAAATTATTAACGACATTAGCTTACGTGGTGAACTTGCATTAAATGAAAAATTCTCAGGCATCACGGTGATAGTATACAACAGAAGTTGTGACGTGGTCTGTCAGTTTTGATCCATACTATCAAATAACAGTACGTACTGTAGTAGGAGTAATAATACGTTAGTAGTAGTGTAATAATACATTACTACTATTATTTTGTAGAGTAGATAGCAGCGGAACAAAAGCCACTAATAATTGAAACAAGCCGTTTCAGACGTCAGACCTGATTAATGACGTTTAGATGTCAGCCGTATGGGCCAACAATTATTATTATTGGCGCAACAAAACTCAGGGTTGGGGGGTGTTTTAAGCTTTTTGCAGGCTGCTGATGATTCTTTCTTGTGCGCTCTATCAATATGCAACGCTCAGCCAGCCCCCGGCACGGAAATCGTTCCAATCAAGTACTCGGAGTAGAGATAGCTCTCCCAGACGCATGCCGGCACCGCTACGTGACCGTTTTAATTCTTATTCTTGCTCTGTGAATGGTGAGCTTGGGTAGATGCACATTAGATTTTTTACAAAGTTCTCACACTGCTCGATTGGATAAAGAATGCGTGATCTCATCCGAAGAAATTTCACATCTTACGGGAAGGAGTCTGCTCAGCTACTAGTATCACTTCGCTATTTTGGGACAAAGTGGCTAGATCCAAATCACGCAAACGTTTTCGAGCACATTGCCTGTCCAAACCATATGTTGTCCAGTGGAGCCGGACCAAATAGAGTATCAGCAAAGTGATCTTCAACTTTTCTGGCAATTTCGTCAATGCCTGTATCTGTAACTGCGACAGTGGATATTGTTTCTGCCATTGGAAAATAAATAATGGAGCCTGAATACTAGGATTTGAGCCCGGGGTGAAATTGGGATTGGAGTTGCAACCCTGAAGACAAAACCAGTTGGATGGCAAGGATCGTTCAATCACTAAAGGGACTCAATTATGCAAGTCACAAGCCGAAGTCACTTACTCTAGCTAGTCTACCAGTAACACAAAACAATAATACTGTAAGAGCTAGCTGCATGCTGCATCACACTTCACTTATTATAATAACTTCCTATACCAAACGAACAAGTAAGCAGGATGGCATATTCAACTGCATTGGCACGACGAAGAGGACGGTCCGAACCTCGAAGGATTCCTTGGGAATTTATTACCTTTGTCTTGGTTATTGTATTCCTCATGTTTGGCATTTTGTATTTAATCGCACTTCAGGGTCTATTGGTCCAAAACCAGCTGTCACCACAGCAGCTGCAACAACTGCAACTGCAACTCCAAAGTCCTCAACGCCTGAGACAGCAGCAGCAGCCACAACCACAGTTACCCCAACCACAGTTGCCCCAACCCCAACCGCAAGAGCGGCGATCGCTATCTGGACAAGTGCTGGTTCTGACGACAAACGTCGGCGATATCCGAATAAAATTACGCGAGGATTTATCTCAACCGAGTGCCGACTACATTCGAGAAATTGTGACAGCGGGAGACTGTCCACGCTGTACTCTTTATCGTGCCGAAAAAGAGGCAATCTTGCAAGGCATTATAAAAAACCCCAGCATCCCCGACCGAATTCCCAAGGGCGAGTGTCCCGACGAGTTAAGAACTGACCCAAAGTACAAAGACAATTGTCACGGTCCCATTATGACACGCGGTATGGTCGGCTGGGCAGGTGGAAAGTCGGGACCCGACTTTTTCATTGATTGGTACAAAAATCCTGCTGAGTTTTGGAAAACACAACATACTGTCTGGGGAGAAGTCATGCTGGAAGAATCTTCCGGTGTGATCGAAGAAATATGGAAGTTACCAACGGAAAACAAAGGACTTACCTATCTCGTGGAACCACTCAAATTTACCATGACTTTGGTATAGTGGCCATGGCAGGAGTTGCATTTTGAAAGTGACGAATAAATGGGCTCGGTTTTGTCTTTCACCATTGCAGCAAGTCAACTCTACGTCGCCCACCACAACTTTTGTTGAAACAAAATATAATCGAAGAACTAGACTACTATCTACTATCCGTACAATTTTGTGTTAGGGAGGATATTATGTAACATTCCGCAGAACAAGCAAATCTACCTTTGTTGTACCCGAATGCAGTCGTCCATTTTGAATTTCCTTACTGATTTAACTCTTTCCCTATCGGGACTAAGTCAAGTCATGGCTTCTTTCCCTTGCTAAAAAGTTGAATGACTTTCATACCGAAGATTTCTCATAACTCATAACCAAGAAGAAGTTAACTTTAAGAACTTGTATGTATTATAATGACAAACCACGGCGTTTACTCCATCCCCCTTCATCAAAACTCTGAAAATCGTCGCCAAGCTCGTATTGGACAGTTCGAACATCATCGCCGTTTGCGACAGCTTCGGATCCAGCAAGCCAATATTTCTGCCACCGACAGCCACCAGCCAACGAACAAGACCTGGAACTGGCGACAACAACGATCACGGAACCTCGAGAATGACAACGGCCAAACAGGTTCAGATTCTATTGGATCGTTGGCCTTATCAAACTGTCATACCATCTTATGGACAGGTGAAGTTACCATCGGTACACCTCCTCAACCTTTTATTTTGGACTTTGATACTGGCTCGTCAGACATTTGGGTTCCCAGCCACGAATGCGACGCAACTTGCGATGTCTTTCACGCCTGGCGAAAGTACAACTCCAAAGCTTCGTCGACATATACGAATCCCGGAAATGAACAATTTTTGGCACAATATGAGGACGGAGAGCAAGTACAGGGAAAGTATGCCCAAGATATTTTGAGAATCGGCGACTTTGTGGAAATTCCAAATCAAGTGTTTGGAGCGGTAACATCTCTCCAGCACTATGAAACGTGTGCCATCGAAGAAGGTGTTTTTGGATTGGCATTTAATATGGATAACAATGGAAAAAGTCCCTTGAGCAATTTGGCACACATATTGCGCCATCCTGTTTTCAGTATCTACTTCAATCACCAAGATGACTATCCGTCCGCCGAGGAAATCGGGATGAACCCCAGTGACATGGAACCAGATAATCAAGGCAATTCAATTCACGGCAATGCTCCTGCATCGGGGGCTCATTCGGAGCTAGTCTTTGGTGGCGTCGACCAAAGGCACTACGAAGGGTGCATCCATTGGCACAAGTTGGGACAATTCAATCTGCAGGATGGATCCGTCTTTGAAGGATACTGGGATTTTAAATTAGACGCCGTGAAGCTGGGCGATACTCCTCTGACAGCGGCTAGCTCCTTAGCTCTTGTAGACAGTGGGTCAACCTATTTAGTGGGACCTGTCGATGCTATTGGGTACGCGGCAGAACGAAACAAGGCAGTATGTTTCAACATGCCCGAGGGCCAAGATCCAGATATTGTAGAGTGTACCAATCCTTTCGGATTTGAAGCGGCATCGATTGAATGTGACCAAGAAACATTTCATCCAATAGAATTTGTTGCGGATGGTGTGAGTTATTTTCTGGGAAGAGAAGAGCTGCTACAAGAAATTGATACTAGCATGGGCCCACTCTGTCTTTTAAGATTGGCCGGCAACAGCGATATTCCCGTAAGTATGCGTTTTTCTAACGTTTTCTCAAGTGCTGCGTATATTATCGTTGCTAATCCAACAATACCATCTAAAACAACAATATGCAGGGCTGGGTTCTGGGAGATACCTTTCTTACTAAGTACTACTCGGTGTACGATTTCGTCAACAAACGAGTCGGCTTTGCTGAGGCTGCAGAGGACAGCAGTAGCGTTTGTGACCAAGACACGCCTTTGGACTTGTTATATACGGGCGAGCATGTTCCCATAGCTCCAGAAGAGTCGGCACCAGCTCCAGCGCCAGACCCTTTGGAGCGCTCTCCCGAACCAATTTCCACAGCAGAGCAACCAGTAGCTTCTAAACCTTACGCGGCAAACTATTCGGCGACCCGCGATGGACCAAAAGCAGCTCACAAGTTTGGCATTGCACTGTCTGTTCTTCTAGTAGCGACAATGTTCTTTGTGTCCACCGTGGCGCGGCGTCGAAGGAATCGATTGGAAACGCAGTTCCAAGAGATTCAATTGGAAAATCTACGATTTGATCATGACCTAATCAATCCTGTGGTCTAGAAGGATATCACCGTAGTTGTGAACATTAATTACAGCAGACCTACTCCCTCTGTAATCGATTACATGAAGCATAAGGGTTCAACGACTCAAAAAATCACTTCAGTTAGATTTCAGTTAAAATAAGCCAAAACATCTTAATCCTTACTTTATAAGCTATCCAGCC
>Ga0100402_1000136_pt1 | contig 92613 bp, 80 predicted proteins | sample CryGeyme20150102_FD_80419 | JGI IMG/M metagenome (GOLD analysis project Ga0100402, IMG submission 80419) | Groundwater microbial communities from Crystal Geyser aquifers in Utah, USA - Crystal Geyser metaG 2015-0102 | ecosystem: Environmental > Aquatic > Deep subsurface > Groundwater | place... | reverse complement strand
GATTGCCGGGGGACATGTGCCAGCGGTTCGGTCCTTCCCGTGACCGGGCGGCCGCATGGTGAACACGAAAGCGGTGCCGTCCATTGTCCCCGGACGGCACCGCGCTTTTCGTCTCGCGACATGTTCAGGTGCAGGGGCCCCTCCCAAAGCCCCTGCCCTCGTCCCGGCCTCAGCCCTGGACGGCCTTCGCAACCTCGGCTGCGAAGTCTTCTTCCTTCTTTTCGATGCCTTCGCCGAGCTCCAGCCGGACGAACCCGGTGACGGTGGCGCCAGCCTCTTTCGCGGCGTCGCCGACAGTCAGGTCGGGGTTCACAACGAAAGCCTGGTTCAGGAGGGTCGATTCGGCCACGAATTTCTTCATCCGGCCAACGATCATCTTCTCGATTACCTGTTCGGGCTTGCCGGATTCGCGGGCGATCTCGATCTGGATATGGCGTTCCTTTTCGACCACGGCCGGGTCCATGTCGGCCTCATCGAGGGCGGCAGGGTTGGCGGCGGCAATGTGCATGGCGATCTGCTTGCCAAGTGCCTCGTCACCGCCCGAAAGCGCGACCAGTACACCGATCTTGCCCATGCCGGGTGCGGCGGCGTTGTGCACGTAGCTGACGACAGTTTCACCCTCGATCCTGGCCATCCGGCGCAGGGTCATGTTTTCGCCGATGGTGGCGATCTTGTCGGTCAGGGTGTCGGCAACCGTCTTGCCGCCGAGGTCGGCGGCGGCCAGCGCCTCGACATCCGCAACGCCTGTCGCAGCGCGAGCGATTTCGCTGACCATGCCCTGGAATTCGGCGTTCTTGCCGACGAAATCGGTTTCCGAGTTGACCTCGACCGCGATACCGGCGCCGCCCTCGACCGCGACGGCGACAAGACCCTCGGCGGCGATACGGCCGGATTTCTTGGCGGCCTTGGCAAGGCCCTTGGTGCGTAGCCAGTCAACGGCGGCGTCCATGTCGCCATCGGTTTCGACCAGTGCCTTCTTGGCGTCCATCATGCCTGCGCCGGTGGAGTCGCGCAGTTCTTTGACCATTGCGGCGGAAATTGCCATGGGTCTGCTCCTTTAGAACGAAAACGGTCCGGACCGGCCAGAGGCCGGTCCATGTGTCGGTTGCGTGACGGCGGTTCAGCCCTCGGCGGGGGCGGTTTCGCCTTTGCTTTCGCCGGCAATGGATTCCTCGACGTTGCCCTCTTCCAGCGCGCCAAGGTCGATGCCCGCAGTTTCCATCTGCGCGGTCATGCCATCAAGCGCGGCGCGGCTGACCAGATCGCAATAGAGGTTGATGGCGCGCGCCGCATCGTCGTTGCCGGGGATCATGTAATCCACGCCATCGGGCGAGCAGTTGGTATCGACCACGGCGACCACGGGGATGCCAAGCTTCTTGGCTTCAAGGATCGCCAGATCCTCTTTCTTCACGTCGATGACGAAGATCAGATCGGGCAAGCCGCCCATTTCGCGGATCCCGCCCAGCGAGGCCTGAAGCTTCGCCTGGTCACGTTCCATGTGAAGACGTTCCTTCTTGGTCAGGCCTTCCAGCCCGCCTTCCATCGCCTCGTCGATCGACTTCAGGCGCCGGATGGAATTCGAAACGGTTTTCCAGTTGGTCAGGGTGCCGCCAAGCCAGCGGTGGTTCATGTAGAACTGCGCACAACGCTCCGCCGCGTCGGCGACGGGCTTTTGCGCCTGGCGCTTGGTGCCGACGAACAGGATGCTGCCGCCCTTGGCGACGGTTTCGCGCACCACCTGCAACGCCTGGTCCAGCATCGGGACGGTCTGCGTCAGGTCCATGATGTGGATGCCGTTGCGCTCGCCGTAGATATACGGTCCCATGCGCGGGTTCCAGCGTTGCGTCTGGTGGCCGAAGTGAACGCCAGCTTCCAAGAGCTGACGCATGGAGAATTCGGGAAGCGCCATAAGAGTTCCTTTCCGGTTTGCGCCTGGGCGAAGGTTCAGGGTGCGCAGGCTTGTCCCGACGCCCCAACCGGTGGACCTTGCGGGGATGTCTCCCCCGAAGGCCCGCCTTCGCCTGTGAAGTAAATGCGCCCTTAAGGCAGCATCGCGGGGATGGCAACCCCCCTGCCCCTCGAATGTTGGCATTCCGGCGGCCTCTTGCGCGGGGCTGCGGATCTCGGGTCGGCATGGCGGACAGATCAGGTGCGCCGGGGGCGACGGTCAATTTTGCCGGGTCGCCGCCTCTGGACGTGGCCGGGCGGTTTCCTTATATCTTTGCTCAACAATGCCACCAGCCAGTCGGAAGGCACGCAATGCAAGAGCAGTTCGAAGGCGCCCCCCTGATCAAGCCATCCAGCACCGAACACCCGCTTTACGAGTCGGTCGTCGAGGCGTGCCGGACGGTGTATGATCCTGAAATTCCTGTCAATATTTTCGATCTCGGCCTTGTCTACACGCTTGACATAAGCCCTGAGAACGAGGTTGACGTCACCATGACCCTGACCGCACCGGGCTGCCCCGTGGCGGGCGAAATGCCGGGCTGGCTCGCCGATGCGATCCTGCCGGTCGCCGGGGTCAAGAATGTGAACGTGGAGATTACGTGGGATCCGCCGTGGGGAATGGAGATGATGTCCGACGAGGCAAGGCTTGAGCTTGGCTTCATGTGAGATTTCAAGGTCTTCCCTGACACGGGATTGATGTGGCGTCGGTGCGGGCTTAGGTCCGGTGTAGCAGCAAAAGGATTACCCCCATGTTCGGCATTCCCGGAAAACAGGCTGTCACGTTGACCGACGCGGCGACAACCCAGATCGCCCGGCTGATGGCCTCGGGCGGCTCGCAGGGCCTGCGCATCGGCGTCAAGAAAGGCGGATGCGCGGGCATGGAATACACGATGGATTACGTGTCCGAGATCGACCCCAATGACGAGGTCGTGGAACAGGGCGGCGCCCGTGTGATGATCGCTCCGATGGCACAGATGTTCCTGTTCGGAACCGAGATCGACTACGAGGTCAGCCTGTTGGAATCCGGATTCCGCTTTCGCAATCCCAACGTCGCCGACGCCTGCGGTTGCGGCGAGTCGATCAAGTTCAAGGATGTCGGGGACTTGCAGGCCGAACAGGCGGCGCAATCGGGCGAATGAGCCTTTCGCCCGGCGCGATCGCCTTCGCGGCGGCGTTGTCCCGGGCCTTGGCGATATCGCCACGCGGCGCTCGACGACCCGGACCTTGCCTGTGACTGGGCGCGGCGGGGTCTTGCTGATCTCGGACCCTTCCCCCTTGCCGCGTTTCGCGCTATGCCCTACGGGCCGAAGTCGAAAAGGGATAGATCATGCCGCGCAAAATCGCCGCCGGAAACTGGAAGATGAACGGCACCGCCGACAGCCTCACCGAGGCCGAAGCGCTGAAGGCCGCCCTGCCCCGGCCCGAGGTCGAGGTGCTGATCTGCCCGCCCGCGACGTTGCTCTCGCGCCTCTCGGACACGCTGTCAGGCAGCGGCATCCTGACCGGCGGGCAGGATTGCCATGCCGCCGGGTCCGGCGCCCATACAGGTGACATCTCGGCGCATATGCTGGCCGATGCAGGCGCCAGCCACGTCATCCTCGGCCACTCGGAACGACGCAGCGATCACGGCGAAACCAACGCCGAGGTGCGCGCCAAGGCCAAGGCTGCCATCGCGTCCGGCCTCACCCCGGTAATCTGCGTCGGTGAAACGCTGGCCGAACGCGAGGCCGCCAACACCCTGTCGATCATCGACGGGCAGCTTGCCGGCTCGGTCCCCGATATCGTCACCGGCGACCGGCTGGTCATCGCCTATGAACCGGTCTGGGCGATCGGCACCGGCAAGGTGCCCGACACCGACCAGATCGGCGAGGTGCACGATTTCATCCGCGCCAGCCTCGAACAGCGTTTCGGCGCCGGTGTCGGCCGCGCGGTGCCGATCCTTTACGGCGGGTCGGTGAAGGCGACAAACGCGGCGGGGATCTTCGCGGTCAGCAACGTGGACGGCGCGCTCGTCGGCGGCGCGTCGCTGAAAGCGGCGGATTTCGCGCCCATCGTGCAGGCGCTTCAGGACGCCTGACGGGGCGTAACGCGCAGGCGGATGCCGTCCCTGGCGCGCACTGTCAGGAAGGCCACCGGCACCGGATCCTGGCCCGTGATCCGCTCGAACCGGAACCGCCGCATCAGCATCGACAGCAAAAGCGGCCCCTCCACCATTGCAAACCCCGCCCCGGTGCAGACCCGCGGCCCGGCGGAAAACGGCATGTAGGCCTCGCGCATGCATTTGCGCCCGTTCTCCGTTTGCCAGCGACCGGGATCGAACCCGTCGGGATTGTCCCAGAGCCGTTCGTGCCGGTGCAGGTGCCACGGCGAAAGCACGATCTGCGCGCCCTTCGGCACATCGCGGTCGCGCAAGCGTTCCGGGCCGGCCGCTTCGCGCACCATCATCGGCACCGGCGGGTAGAGGCGCAGCGCCTCGCGGAACACGTCACGGCTTAACTTCAACTTGGAAATAACTGAAAACGCGGGATCTTTCAAAACCTGTGCCTCCGTCGCCACGCGGTCCTGCCAGTCGGGGTTAAGCGCCATCAGGTAGAGCGTCCAGGCCAGGGCGGAGGCGCTCGTTTCGTGCCCCGCAAGAAAGAAGATCGCCACCTGGTCGACCATTTCCGCCGTGCTGAAGGTCTCGCCCGTCTCCGGGTCGGGCGTCGTCATGATCTTGGTGGCCAGATCGTCGGGGGCGGTACCGGCCTTGATCTCGGCCATGCGCTCGGACGTCAGCCGCGTGATCAGCCCGCGGATCGCCTTCGCCGTCCGCTTCGTCTTGCGCCGGTGCCCGCGCGGCAGGATGCGCGGCAACGGCAGAAAGGCAGCGAGGTTCAGGATCGGCTGCGTGCGCTGATAGTCGCGGAATTGGGTAAACACCTCTGCCGCGATGTCGTGCTCGATGGGGATGGAAAAGAGGGTGCGAAAGATCACGTCGGCGGCGGCGTGGCTCATCTGCGCCTCCACTTCCACCTCGCCGGGTTGAATGCGCTCGCAGGCCGCCTCGGCAGCGGCCCGCATGGCCGGGAAGGTGTTGCGCAGCCGCCCGCCCTCGAAGGCCGGGTCGATGATCCGCCGCTGCCGCTTCCATGTCTCGCCATTGGTCAGGAAGACGGAGTTGCCAAGCAGAGGCCGCAGCCCCTCACCGATGCGGTCGGATTTCGGAAAGTCGTCGGGGCGCTCCTTCAGCACGAGGTCGACGAGGCTCGGTTGATTGATGAGGAAACTGCGGAAAAACGGCGTCCGGAACTCCGCCATCCATGCCCGGTAAAGCCGCGCCGGCTGCGCCGAGAGGATATCGGCCCGGAAGAGCCGCAAATACCGCCAGAGCGAGACTCGATCGGCGCGTGGAGTCGGTTTCGGCGGGATCATGCGGTGGACCTGTAGCGGTTGACGGGCCGGGTAATGCGCCCAGGCGAGGGCGCGCGGCCGACAAATCGGGTGGCGAGCGTCAGCGGCCCGGCGGTGATCAGGAAGTAGTCGTAATCGCCGGGTCGATCGAAGGCATTGAGGTACTGAAAATGTGTCTCGAAAAGGTTCCAACGCAGCGCTTTTCGCCGCGCCTCACTCAGGGTTCTGGTGAAAGCGGCCGAGATCACCAGCGGCCAGCGTTGGCCCGCGGGCGCCACCCCCGAGACGGCCACCGGATCGCACAGCGCGAAGGAACAGCCGTCGCCGGGCGCGCTGACATCGACCCATGTGATGCTTTCCTGCGTCGACAGATATGCCAGATCACCGCGCAGCCGTGCCGCCCGCGGCAGGAAGCTGACCATCGGCACCACATGGCCCAGCGTCAGCAGCGCCAGTTTCGGGCCATCCCCTGGCATCCGGCCCGCCCGGATCAGGTCTGCCAGCAGCGACACCGCCATGGTCGCACCCGAAGAATGGCCGACCACCAGCACCTCGTCCGCGTCGCCGCCCAAAACCCCGGCAATCTGGTCCGCGAAATCGCGCATCCGCGCCTCCTGCGCCGGCGGGTAGGCGCCGCCATGGCGGGCCGAGAACGCGTAGTCATGCATCAGGTACCAGCCGAGCCACGGATCGCGCCGCTTGAACCAGCCAAGGCAGACCCACACCACGGCCACGCCCGGCAGCAACATCCCCCAACCGATCCACGCAGGCAGCCCAAGCGCCCCTGCCCCTTTGGCCAACCCGAACGCCACGACGCTGCCCGCGCAAAGCGCCAGCCCCAACTGCGCCAGAAGCAGCACGACGGGGTAAAGCGCCGCGATCACCGGCCCCTTGCGTAGCCGCATCAGGCGGAAAAGCGCCCCCGACCCGATATAGGCGAGGGCCGTGCGGGCAAGCTGAAGGTAGGTCGCCGCGATCCCGTGCGCCATGCTGTCCTTGACGATATCGGCCCAGGCCAACACCTCGATATCGGTCTCGGTAATGCAGCCGCCGATCCGCGTCTCCACCGACCAGCCAAAGCCGCCTTGCGTCCGCTGCGGGCCCAACGTCAGCTCATAGCCGGAGATCGCCGCCTGCGCCGCCCCGCCACGGCGGTAGCGTTCGCGGTACTTGCGGGCTGGAACCGGATCGAAGCCGGGAAGGTAAAACACCCTGCGCCGCCGCACCTCTTGTCTTGTTGCCTGTGTCATCGCGCTGCTCGCTTGCTCTTGCCGGCAAGCATAGAGGCGAATTCTGGCAAGGCTAGGGCAGGATCAGCCCAAAGCACCAAGTGCCGGGAAGGTCTCCAGCAGCCAGAAGGACAGAGTGGTGAACGCCCCGGTCAACAGCATAAGGCCAACGGCGACCAGCAAAAGCCCCATGATCCGCTCGATCAGGCGCATGTGACGCTTCAGGCGCGCCATCAGCCCGGTCGCCCGCTCGATGAACATCGCCGCCAGAAGGAACGGCACCCCGAGCCCCAGCGCATAGACCGCCAGCAGCGTGGTGCCGCGCGCAACCGAGCTTTCCACCGCAGCAATGCCAAGGATCGCGCCAAGCTGCGGCCCGATGCAGGGCGTCCAGCCGAAGGCGAAGGCAAGGCCCAGAACGTAGGCCCCGAGCGCCGAGCCACCGCGGTTGCCGGCATCGAACCGCGCCTCCCGGTCGAGGAATGGAATGCGGAACACGCCAAGAAAATGCAGCCCGAAGACGATCACGACCGCGCCCGCGATCTTGGCCAGAAGATCCTGGTTTTGCAGGAAGAACTGCCCGAAGATCGAGGCAGTGAAGCCAAGGAAGATGAACACCGTCGACAGGCCCAGCACGAAGAACGCCGCCGCCAGCACCGCCTTGCGTCGGCCCGCACCTTGCTGCATTTCATTCATCGTGATGCCGCCCATGTAGGCGATGTAGGGCGGCACGATCGGCAATACGCAGGGGCTGAGGAAACTCAGCACCCCGGCGGTCAGCGCCACCAGCATCGCGGGCAAAAGCGCCGCGTCGAAAAGGTCGATCCCGAACATGAGTCCTACCTGCCCTGCCCGTGGGCAAAAGACCAGCCCGCAATGCCTCACAATCCCGTGGACAAGTGCCGCAGGCATGCGCTAACCGGCACCATGACCTCGGATCTCGATATCGACGTCGACGCGCGTGGCCTTCTCTGCCCGCTGCCCGTCCTGCGCCTGCGAAAGGCGCTTCTCGCCGCAAGCCCCGGCGCGACCCTCCGGATCCGCGCCGACGATCCAGTCGCGCGCATCGACATCCCGCATTTCTGCACCGAACAGGGCATCACGCTGCTCGCATCCGAAGACCGCGACAGCACCATCACGTTCTGGCTGCGCGCACGCTGAGTCCGTCTTCGTTACAAGAATACCCGACAAAACCGTGCCGAAAGCACCCGGTCCGATCCCGTGTATCGCCGCGCCACTGGCACAAACAAGAGCGGCGCGGCAGCGCCTCCGCTGGATTGAAGGCCGCTTATTCCGCCGCCGTCGCCAACGGTGCGCCCCCGGCCCTGAACGCCTGCAAAAGCTCCTCCCGTCGCTTGGCCGCTGCGTCGGCATTGGCCATCTTGACCGGGCCGAAGCCCCGGATCCCGCGCGGCAAAGACGCGATTTCAACCGCGATATCATGCGTTTGTGGTGTGACGTTCAACAGAACCTCCGCCATGTCAGATTCGTACTGGCGGATCAATCCGCGCTCCATCCGGCGCTCGGCCGAATACCCGAAAACATCAAAGGGCGTACCGCGCAACCAGCGCAGCCGCGCCAGAAGCGCATAGACCTTGCCGACCCACGCCCCGAAGGCGCGCTTCTTCGGACGACCGGCATTGTCCGTGCCTGGCAACAGCGGCGGAGCGAGATGATAGGTCAGTTTCAGGTCGCCTTCGAAAACCTCGCGCGCCTTGGCCGCGGTTTCAAGATGCAGGCGCGCGACCTCGTATTCATCCTTGTAAGCCAGAAGCTTGTGATAGCCGAGCGCCACCGCCTCGCGCAGCCCCGCGTCCGTGATCCCGTCCACCAACCTGCGGTAGCGATTCGCCAGCCGCTTGCCCTGGTAGGCCACCAGATGCGCCTCGCGGTAGGCGATCTTGTCCTCCGTCGATCTGGGCATCTCGACCACGTCATGACCGATCCGCGCCGCGTCCTTCGGGTTCAGAACCGCCCAGCGGCCCAACTCGAAAGCCTGTTTGTTGCGGTCCACCGCCGCGCCGTTCAATTCGATGGCCCCCATGATCGCCTCAAAGCTAAGTGGCAACAGCCCGTTCTGCCACGCGGCCCCCAGCACCATGATGTTGGAATAGATCGAGTCACCCATCAGCTTCGCGGCCAGGTCCGTGGCATCGAACAGGGCCAGCCCGTCTTGAAGTCTTGCTTCAAGGGAAAGCTCTAAATCACTCACCGGAATACGAAATTCTGTATCGCGGGTGAAGTCTCCGGTAATGATCTCATGGCTGTTCACCACCGCCCTGGTGCGCCCCGTTGCCATCAGGCCCAGTGTCTTGGCCCCGGCCGACACTACCAGATCGCCGCCAATCACCGCGTCGGCCTCGCCCACGGCGACCCGGATTGCGTTGATATCCTCAGGGCTTTCGGCCAGCCGCAGGTGGATATGCACCGCGCCGCCCTTTTGTGCCAGCCCGGCCATCTCGATCATGCCGGCGCCCTTGCCGTCGAGCTGCGCCGCCTGCGCCAGCACCGCACCCACGGTCACCACGCCGGTGCCGCCGACACCGGTGATCACCACGTTGTGGGTGCCGTCGATCGCGGGCAGGTCGGGGTCCGGCAGATGGCCGACATCGACGCTGGCCGAGGCTTCCTTGCGGATCATGCCGCCCTCCACCGTCACGAAGCTGGGGCAGAAGCCCTGAAGGCAGGAAAAATCCTTGTTGCAGGTCGATTGGTCTATGGCCCGCTTGCGGCCCAGTTCGGTTTCCACCGGCACGATGGCGACGCAGTTCGACTGCACCCCGCAATCGCCGCAGCCCTCGCAGACATCGGTGTTGATGAAGACGCGGCGATCGGGGTCGGGGAAGGTGCCGCGCTTGCGGCGGCGGCGTTTCTCGGCCGCGCAGGTCTGCACGTAGATGATGGCGGAAACGCCCTCGATGTCCTGAAACCGGTTCTGCACCGTCATTAATTCATCGCGCGGATGGCGTTCGATGTCGCGCGGAAACGCTGCGAAATCAACCTCTTCCTTGGGGTCGTAGATGAGCGCGATATGCTCCACGCCCATAGCGCGGACCTCATGCGCGATGCGCGCCGGGTCCAGATTGCCCTCGTTGTGCTGCCCGCCGGTCATCGCAACGGCATCGTTGAACAGGATCTTGTAAGTGATGTTGGTGCCGGCCGCCAGGGCTGCGCGGATCGCCAGGATGCCGGAGTGGTTGTAGGTGCCCTCACCAAGGTTCTGAAAGATGTGCTTGCGGGTCGAAAACGGCGCCTCGCCGACCCAGTTCACGCCTTCCGCGCCCATATGGGTGAAGGCCTCGGTCTCGCGATCCATCCAGCGAACCATGAAGTGGCAGCCGATCCCGGCACCGCCGCGCGCGCCCTCTGGCACCTTGGTCGAGGTGTTGTGCGGGCAGCCGGCGCAAAACCACGGCAGGCGGGTCGCCAGTTCCGGCGCGTTGTCGGCGCGCAAAGCCTCGGTGATCCGGTCTATCCCGGCGCGGATGCGGTCCGTGCCGCGCCCCTCCTCGATCAGGATGCGGCCCAGTTTCAGCGCGATATCGTTGGGATCGAGCGCGTAATGGGTGGGAAACAGGATCTCGCCCTGCCCGTCCTTGTAGCCGTAGACGCGGCGCCCGCGCCGGTCGTCGAAGATCGCCTCCTTGACCTGCACCTCGATCAGCTTGCGCTTTTCCTCGACGACGACGACAAGTTCCAGCCCCTCGGCCCAGTCGTGGAAGCCGGCCATGTCGAGCGGCCAGGTCTGGCCGACCTTGTAAGTGGTGATCCCGAGGCGCTCGGCCTCTTCCGCGCCGATGCCCAGAACCTTCATCGCGTGTTGCAGGTCGAGCCAGTTCTTGCCCGCCGCGACGAACCCGATCTTGGCGCCGGGTTTGCCCAGCACGCGCTTGTCGATGCCGTTGGCGCGCGCGAAGGCTTCGGCGGCGTAACGCTTGTGGCCCAGCAGCCGTTCCTCCTGCGCGATCCAGTGATCGCCAAGCCGGATGTTGAGGCCACCCGGCGGCATATCGAAATCGGGCGTGACGAATTGCATCCGGTCCGGGCGGCCATCGACGACGGACGTCGCCTCGACCGTGTCCTTCATCGTCTTCAGCCCGACCCAGACCCCGGCAAACCGCGACAGCGCAAAGCCGTAATGCCCATAGTCGAGGATTTCCTGCACCCCCGCCGGACTGAGCACCGGCATGTGCACATCGACCATGGCCCAGTCGGACTGGTGACAGGTGGTGGAGCTTTCGCCGGTGTGATCGTCGCCCATGGCCATGATCACCCCGCCATGCGCCGAACTGCCGGCCATGTTGGCATGGCGCATCACATCGCCTGACCGGTCCACCCCCGGCCCCTTGCCATACCAGAGGCCGAAAACGCCGTCAAAGCGCCCCTCGCCGCGCAGCTCGGCCTGTTGCGACCCCCACAGCGCGGTCGCGGCGAGATCCTCGTTCAGCCCGGTCTCGAACCGGATATCGGCATCGGCCAGCAGCGCGTTGGCGCGGCCCATCTGCAAATCAACCGCGCCAAGCGGCGATCCGCGATAACCGGTCACATATCCTGCCGTATTCAGCCCCGCCTGACGGTCGCGCCACGCCTGCGCCAGCATCAAACGCACCAGAGCTTGCGTTCCGTTCAAAAGAACCGGTGATTTCTCAAGGTCAAACCGATCCTGCAACGATACCTGTGCTATGCCCATTGGATCCTCCCGTCGGGTTGGCTCAATTTCCGGTATTATAGGTCAGAATGCGTGACCTAACAAGCCTTCTTGCAGAATCGCATGGCACATCTGGCCCGTTTCACCATTGAACTGCACGGTAAACTCATTACCTTACCGTTGCATCCTGCGCCGCGCCTTTGCCGCGATATCATTCAGAAAGCCCTTCCAATGGATTGGGACAAACTCAGGATTTTTCACGCCGTCGCGGATGCGGGCAGCCTGACCCATGCGGGCGATACCCTGCATCTGAGCCAGTCGGCCGTCAGCCGTCAGATCCGCGCGTTGGAGGAAAGCCTCAACACCACGCTGTTTCACCGCCACGCGCGCGGTCTGATCCTGACCGAACAGGGCGAGCTTCTGTTCGACGCCACGCGGTCGATGTCGAAACGGCTCGACGCTGCCGCCGCGCGCATCCGCGACAGCGAGGAAGAAGTGTATGGCGAGTTGCGCGTGACCACGGCCGTCGGGTTCGGAACGCTGTGGCTGGCGCCGCGCCTGCCGCAACTTTTCAACAAGTATCCCGATCTCAAGATCGACCTGATCCTTGAGGAACGGGTGATCGACCTGCCGATGCGAGAGGCCGATGTCGCCATCCGCATGAAGGAACCCAGCCAGGCCGACCTGATCCGCAAGCGCTTGATGAGCGTCCGGATGCAGCTTTACGCCTCGCGCCAGTATCTGGAGGCGAATGGCACCCCGCAATCGCTGTCGGAGCTCGGATCGCACCGCCTGATCAGCCAGAATGCCCAATCGGCGCAGGTCAGCGCCGGTGCCCTGCTGGTGCAGGAAATCATGTCCTACGACGTCGGCAGTTTTCTGACCGTGAACAACTACTTCGGGGTGCTTCAGGGCGTGTTGCACGATCTCGGGATAGGCCTGTTGCCCGATTATCTGGCAGAGGACTTCCCGCAGCTTGTCCGTGTTCTTCCGGAGGTTGAAAGCAACGAGGTGCCGGTGTTCCTCGCCTATCCCGAGGAACTGCGCCATTCCAAACGGATTGCCGCCTTTCGGGACTTCGTGACCGAGGAAATCATCGCCGATCGCCAGAAACGCCGGGAACACTCAGCCTGACGGCCACAGTTTCGCCTTGAAACTGTGGGACATGCGCAAAGCGCATACCGGAAATGCGGCAATGCGGCGATTTATTTCTTGATCGTTTCCAAGGTGCTGCTTATTTCGGCATCCGTGGACGGCAGCTAACACTGCTCGTTCGCAACCTCCCTGTTGGACTTTGGCCGAGATTCGTCTCGGCCTTTTTTTGGCTAAACTCGCTGAGACTGAGGGACTGTTTCCCGAGTGGTGACAATCCGTAGGGAGCGTTTGCCCGATCAGTCAGCATAGCTGCCGTATTCGCGGCGCAAGCCTGTGCATCTTCGCGTGCATCGTCGTGTGCATCCGCGCGAGACCCGCAAGCCTTTGATTTTGCATGTTCGAAGAGAGCAGGAGCCGCGACCGCTTTTGCGCAACATGCGCCAACGAGGGGAACCCGCCCCCTTTCGCCCAGGCGGGGCATGCCCTAAACAGGCGCCAAGCGAAAAACTGCGGGGGATCTTTGACAATGCAGGAACCGACCATCACGCCCGACATCATCGCCGCGCATGGTCTCAACCCCGAGGAATACGAGCGGATCCTCGAGATCATCGGCCGCGCGCCGAGCTTCACCGAGCTTGGTATCTTCTCGGCGATGTGGAACGAACATTGTTCCTACAAGTCGTCGAAAAAATGGCTGCGCACCTTGCCGACGACGGGCCCACAGGTCATTTGCGGTCCCGGCGAGAACGCGGGCATCGTCGATATCGGCGACGGTCAAGCGGTGGTCTTCAAGATGGAAAGCCACAATCACCCCTCCTACATCGAACCCTACCAGGGCGCTGCAACCGGCATGGGCGGCATCCTGCGCGACGTCTTCACCATGGGCGCGCGACCGATCGCGGCGATGAATTCGTTGTCCTTCGGGGAGATCGGCCACCCAAGGACACGCTCGCTTGTCCACGGCGTTGTGGAAGGCATCGGCGGGTACGGCAACTGTTTCGGGGTGCCGACCGTGGGCGGTGAGGTCCGCTTTCACGCCGCCTATAACGGCAACTGTCTGGTCAATGCTTTCGCCGCCGGGCTGGTCGATGCGGACAGCATTTTCTATTCCGCAGCATCCGGCGTCGGCCTGCCGGTGGTCTACCTCGGCGCCAAGACCGGGCGTGACGGCGTCGGCGGCGCCACCATGGCAAGCGCCGAATTCGACGACACGATCGAGGAAAAGCGCCCCACGGTGCAGGTCGGCGACCCGTTCACCGAAAAACGCCTGATGGAGGCCTGCCTTGAACTCATGCAGACCGGCGCGGTTGTCTCGATACAGGACATGGGGGCCGCGGGCCTGACCTGTTCGGCGGTGGAAATGGGCGACAAGGGAGGCTTGGGCATCCAGCTCAATCTCGATCACGTGCCGCAGCGCGAGGATGCGATGACCGCCTACGAGATGATGCTCTCGGAAAGCCAGGAACGCATGTTGATGGTGCTGAACCCCGAAAAGGAGGCCGAGGCGCGGGCGGTGTTCGAAAAATGGGATCTCGATTTTGCCATCGTCGGCGAAACCATCGCCGAAGACCGGTTCCTGATCCTGCATGGCAACGCGGTCATGGCCGACCTGCCGCTGTCCAAGCTATCCTCGGAGGCACCGGAATATGATCGCGCTTGGGTCGAGACACCCGCCGCCGCCGAGATGGAGCCGGTCCCCGGCATAGATCCCATCGACGGGCTGAAGGCGCTGCTGGCCTCGCCCAACCACGCAGCCAAGCAATGGGTCTATGAACAATACGACACGATGGTCATGGCAGACACTCTGCGCGGCCCCGGCCTTGGCGCCGGAATCGTGCGGGTGCATGGCACCGACAAGGCGCTTGCCTTCACCTCTGACGTGACACCGCGCTACGTCAAGGCCAACCCGGTCGAGGGCGGCAAACAGGCGGTTGCCGAGGCTTATCGCAACCTCACGGCGGTCGGCGCACGGCCCCTGGCGACCACCGACAACCTCAATTTCGGCAACCCGGAAAAGCCCGAGATCATGGGCCAGTTCGTCGGTGCGCTGAAAGGCATCGGCGCGGCGGTGGCGGCGCTCGACATGCCGATCGTGTCGGGCAATGTCTCGCTTTACAACGAGACCGACGGGCAAGGCATCCTGCCCACCCCCACAATTGGCGCGGTCGGGATTCTGGCGAGTGACTCCGAGATCATCCAGGGCATCGCGCGCAACGGGCATTTCGCGATTCTGGTGGGCGAAACCAGCGGGCACCTCGGCCAGTCGGCGCTGCTTTACGACGTGTTCAACCGCGAGGATGGCGACGCGCCGCACGTGGACCTGGAGGCCGAGAAGCGCAACGGCGATTTCATCCGCGCCAACCGTGACTGGATCGACATGTGCACCGACCTGTCCGATGGCGGACTTGCCCTTGCGGCGTTCGAAATGGCCGAAGCCTCCGGCGTCGGTGTCAGCCTCGACATGGACGACACGCCAACCCTTTTCGGTGAGGACCAGGGCCGCTACCTGATCGCCTGTTCCTTCGACAAGGCCGAGGCGCTGATGATCGCGGCGGGGCGCGCGGGCGTGCCGATTGCGACCGTTGGAAAGTTCGGCGGCGATGCGGTGCGCCTTGGCAGCGCGACCGCCCCGCTTGCCGAGCTTGCGGCGCTTTACCGGGGCGGTTTCGAAGAGAAGCTGGGCTGAGCGCGCCGCCACCGCTTGCGGCCCGGCGCACCGGGTCCTACATTTCGAGAAGGTAGCGAGGAGTTGGACAGACATGCCCATATCGGCGGAAGAGATCGAAACCCTGATCCGCGACAGCTTTCCCGAGGCGACGGTCGTCGTCGAAGGCGATGATGGTGCGCATTTCGCGGCACAGGTCATCGACGAGAGCTTTCGCGGCATGAACCGTGTGCAGCAACAGCGGGCGGTCTATGCCGCGCTGAAAGGCAAGATGGACGGCGCCGATGGCGCGCTTCATGCGCTTGCGCTGACCACACGGGCACCGTGACGGCGACATGGTGGCACGGTTTTTCGTCTTTGGCCTCCTCGGCCTTTTCGCCTTCGTTTTCGTCTATTCGGCGTGGCACGAATACAGGCGTTTCAAACGCGATGGCGGATCAACCTATGGTCTGCATTACGACGAGGAAACCAACACAACCCATGTCGGCGCCCTGCCCGACGAAGACCCGGGCTACGACCCGGAAGATTTCGTTCCCGATGAACTGGAGCAACGCGAGGCCGAAGCCGAAGCCGAAGCCGAAGCCGAGGACGCCGCCGCCGCTTCACAAGACCCTGAACAGGATAAAACATGACAGATGCAAAGACCCAGATCGACGAGACCGTGAAATCCAGCGACGTGGTGCTGTTCATGAAAGGCACCCGGGAGATGCCGCAATGCGGGTTTTCATCCCGCGTGGCGGGGGTGCTGAATTTCATGGGCGTCGACTTCACCGACGTGAACGTGTTGGCCGATGACGAGATCCGGCAGGGCATCAAGGACTATTCGGACTGGCCGACGATCCCGCAGCTTTATGTGAAGGGCGAGTTCGTCGGCGGTTGCGACATCATCACCGAGATGACCCTGTCGGGCGAGCTTGACGCGCTGTTCGCAGACAAGGGGGTCGCGTTCTCGAAGGATGCCGCCGACAAGATCCGCGCCGCGAACGCGTGACGTTTCGCCGACTTCCGGGGCCGGGTTTCGCCGCGCTTGCGCACGGCGACCCGCGCCCTCTTCGCTGCGCTCATCGGGCGGTTGCGGGCAGGCTCGACGCAGTTTCGGTGTCATCCTCGTGCCGATAACATGCCGATAGCGCGCCGATAGCTTGGTGGGGCGCTGCCCCCGGCACTTGCGGCGCCCCCGCCCCCCCCCGGAACTTTTCCAGCCAATATGAAAGCGGCTGGCCCGCGCCCGATCAGCCCTTTTTCGTCGCGCCCTTGCGGACGTGTTTCGTGAGCCGCGAGGGGGTGGATTTCTTGCGGTTCTTGTATGGGTTCGCATCGCTTTGGCTGCGCATGTGCAGCCGGATCGGCGTGCCAGGCATGTCGAAATCGTCGCGCAATCCGTTGACCAGGTAGCGCGAATAGCTTTCGGGCAGCTTGTCCGGCATCGAACACATGACGACGAATCCCGGCGGGCGCGTCTTGGCTTGTGTCATGTAGCGCAGCTTGATCCGGCGACCGGCCGGGGCGGGCGGTGGGTGCGCCTCGACCATGCCGGCGAGCCAGCGGTTGAGCGTCGCGGTCGGCACCCGGCGGTTCCAGACCTCGTAGGCATGGATGATCGCCGCCTGAAGCCGGTCGAGCCCGCGCCCCGTCTTGGCGGAGATCGTGACCAGCGGCGCGCCGCGCAGTTGCGGCAGCAGGCGCTCGAACGCCTCTTTCAGGTTGCGCAGCTTTTCCTGTTTTTGCTCTTCCACATCCCACTTGTTGACCGCGACGACGACGGCCCGGCCCTCGCGCTCTGCAAGGTCGGCGATGCGCAGATCCTGCTGTTCGAAGGGGATCGCAGCATCGAGCAGCACCACCACGATTTCGGCGAATTTCACGGCGCGCAATCCGTCGGAGACAGAAAGTTTTTCCAGCTTCTCCTGCACGCGGGCCTTCTTGCGCATGCCGGCGGTGTCGAAGATGCGCATGTCGGTGCCGCCCCAGTTGACCGGCACGGCGATGGAATCGCGGGTGATTCCCGCCTCCGGCCCGGTCAGCAGGCGTTCTTCGCCGATGATCTGGTTGATCAGGGTGGATTTTCCCGAATTGGGCCGGCCGATAACGGCGATCTGAAGCGGTTTGATCCGCTCCGGGGCGGGTTCCCCGTCTTCGATCGCGATATCCGTCTCGGCCTCGTCTGCGATCGCCTGCGCGGCCTCGATCATCGGGGTCAGCATCACCGCCAGTTCCGCCAGCCCCTCGCCATGCTCGGCCGAAAGCGCCAGCGGTTCACCAAGTCCGAGGCCCCATGCCTCCATCGCGCCCGCCTCGCCGGCGCGACCCTCGGCCTTGTTGGCGCCAAGGATCACGGGCGTGCCGGAGCGACGCAGGATATCGGCGAAAACCTCGTCCGTCGGCGTCACTCCGACCCGCGCATCAACGAGGAACAGGCAGGCATCGGCCATGCCGACGGCGCGTTCGGTAAGGCGGCGCATGCGGCCCGGCAGGCTGTCATCGGTCGCATCCTCCAGCCCGGCGGTATCCATCACCGTGAAGCGCAGATCACCGAGCCGCGCATCGCCCTCACGCAGGTCGCGCGTCACGCCCGGCTGATCGTCGACCAGCGCGAGGCGCTTGCCGACAAGACGGTTGAACAGCGTCGACTTGCCCACGTTGGGCCGCCCGACAATGGCCAGAACGAAGCTCATCGCTCAAATCCTTTTGCATTCAGATCGCGTCGCATAACGCAGCCGGACATGAATGGAAAGCACCCACGACCGGGTTTATGCGCTGAGCGCGCCCCACCCGCCGAGGAAAGCCCAAACCGGGCTTGAGGAGGCCGCCTAGCGATAGGCGTGCAACTGACCGTTGGCGGAAACGATATAGAGCGTCTCGTTCACCACGATCGGTTGCGCCGCCGCGCCGCCGCGGATCGGCAGGCGCCCGGTTTCATCGCCGCTTTCCGGGTCGAAGAAGCGGATTTCGCCATCCGATGAGGCGACGACAAGCCGCCCGCCTGCGAGGATCGGCCCGAAATGGGCGAACACGGCCTGCCGGCGGCGTTCGCGCCGTTCCTGGTATAGCGGCAGTTCAGTGCCCCAGATCCGGTCCCCGGTCGCGGCGTCGAGGCGGATCAGCTCGTTTCTGTCGGAAACGAAGAAGACCGAGTCACCCGCAGGCAGAACCGGCGAATAGGCGCCCTCCTGCGCGGTCCAGATCCGGTCGCCCGAGGCAACCTCGAGTGCGACGACACGGCCCGACTGGTTGCCCGCGTAAAGCCTGTCACCGACGATGACCGGGTCGCCGGTGATGCCGTTGAGGCTGTTGTAGGCCACGCCAAGGCGTTCGCCCGCCACCGTGGTGCCCCAGACACGCACGCCCGACAGGCGCAGCGTTGCCACCAGTTCGCCCGAGCCGAAGGGGAAGATCACGAGGGTATCGGTCAACGCGGGGGCCGTGCCGCCCGACAGAACCGCCGCCGCGGGGGCCGCAGGCAGTTGCCAGCGGATGCGCCCGTTCTCGGGGTTGATCGACCAGGCGTGGTTGTCGCGGCTGACCACGTAGATGGAATTGTCGCTGACCGTGGGCGAGGTCACGCCCGCGGCCAACCGCTGACGCCAAGCGACCGCGCCGGTCGCGGGGTCCATCGCAATAAGCTCACCGTAGCCGGTGGTGACATAGAGAACACCCTCCACGACCGCCAGACCGCCGCCCGAGACACCGCCGCCGCGTTCGAACCCCGGCGTCATGTCGGCAGACCAGAGCACGCTGCCATCGGTGCCGACCGCCGTCACGCTGGCGTGGGCATCAAGGGTGAAGATGCGTCCATCGGCGGCGACCGGATCGGCGGTGATGCGATAGCGGCGTGAATTGCCTTGTCCGATATTGACGCTCCACATTTCCGCCGGCGTGGCGGAAAGCGTCAGGTGCGGAACGACGTTGCGGGTCGTGGCCGCGCGCATGGGCCAGGATTGAAGGCTGGTCGGCTCTGCCAGCGTGATCGGTCGGGCGCTGTCTGCGGGCGCCTCCTCGGGCTGCTCTGCGCCGGGCGCGGTCTCTTCCAACGGGGCGCGGGTGCCGAACCGTTCGCCCTGGAGGATCACTTCGCGCTCGCTACACGCCGACAGGGCGGTCAAGAGACCGAGTCCCAGCATCCCAAAGCTGATCTTGTTCATCTGACCGCTGCCCCTTGCTGTCGCTCTCGTTCCGGATATCCGGGCGTTTACGGCGTGGTGCCGTCGCCGTCTTCGGTCGCTGCCGTGTCCGGCGTGTCCGGCGTGTCCGGCATGTCGCCCTGCCCGTCCCCGATGTTTTCGGCCGGCGCCGGATCGGCAAGCACCGCGCCAGAGACAAGCGCCACAATCAACTGTGATGCGCGCTGTTGCAAGCCTGACGTTGTCTGGCTGTCTTCCTCCAGAAGCCGCAGCGTCTCGACCGCCGCCTCCCGGTTGCCGGCCTCGATCTGCAACAGCGCCTGCTGTTCCATCGCAAGCGGCCGGTAAGGCCGGCCGGGGCGCGCGATCTGCGTCAAATCTGCCATTGCGGCGTCGGAATCCCTGGGGGCCAGAAGGTGCGCCTTCAGCACCGCCAGATCGGCGTAACGTGGCGGCACGTCGCCGCGTGCCGCAAGCGCGCGCAGGTCTGCTGCCGCCTGCGCCGCTGTCTCGCCATCGGCCTGTTCTGCCGCCAACAGAAGCGTGACAAGCATCTGCGCCGCCTGCCCGGTTGCATCGACCGCCTCAAGGCCGGAAATTCGGGCCTCCGCCTGGTCCTGGTCCAGCGCGGTGATCACTGCATCACCGAAGGCCTCGGCTTCGGCCCGGTCCTGCGCGATGCGGTATTCGCGCCACGCCGCGCCGCCAACGATGATCAGGATGATCAGGATCGGCAGCCAGCCCCATTTGCGAAACAGGCGGTAAAGCCTGTCGCGGCGCAATTCTTCGTTCACTTCTTCGATGAAACTGTCTGTATTGGCCATGCAAGCCCCGGCTTTCCGACCGTTTCCGGCGGGTTGTGTCTACGTCATCGCCTCATAGCGCGAACCGACCCCCGGGAACAAGCCTCGGCAGGTTCGGGATCGGCATGAGCGTCGGGGGCGGGGGCGGAAAACGTGACCGTCTGGCGACAAAAAAACTGAACGGTTCGGTTCAGTCTTGCAGGCTTCGACCGAAAAAAATAAACTGAACGGAGTGGTTCAGCGTAATGACTATTGAAATGACCGGCCGGGGGTATGATCTCGGGCGCGACGGACGGACCGTGTAAAAGAGGCGATGATGAGATTCTTTCCGATATTGACTGCCCTGCTGGTCTGCGTGGTGATCTATGGTGCCGTGATGGAGCGCGAACGCATGGTCGAATTCGCCCAGAGCTTTCGCAGCGCACCCGAGGACACCGAGACCGGTGCGGCCGATTCCGCCGACGCAGCCCCTGGCGCGGTCGCAGAAGCCGAATCCGCCGCACCGCCGCCGCCGCCCGAGGGCACCGTCGCCGTTGTCGTGCGTCACTCCGTTGCCGAGGAAGTCGATAGCGTCGTGCCATTGCGGGGCCGCACCGAAGCCGCCCGGCAGGTCGAGGTGCGCGCCGAGACCTCCGGCCTGATCATCTCTACCCCGATCCGCGCGGGTGCATTCGTCCAAGAAGGTCAATTGCTGTGCGAAATCGCCCCTGGCACCCGTGCTTCCGCTCTGGCGGAGGCCGAGGCGCGGCTACTGGAAGCGCAGGCCCGGCTGCCCGAGGCGCGGGCGCAACTGCCCGTCGCGCGCGCCAGACAGGCAGAGGCGGAGGCCAACCTCGTTGCCGCCCGTATCGATTCCAACGCAGCCAGTCGATTGAGTGAAAGCGGCTTCGGTTCGGAAACCCGCGCCGCGTCGGCCACGGCAACGGTCAGCGCCGCCGAGGCAGCCGTCGAATCCGCCGCCGCAAGCGTCGAGGCCGCGCAAGCCTCGATCCAGTCGGCGCAAAGCGGTATCCGTGCCGCCGAGGCCGGTTTGCAACGCGCCGAGGAAGAAATCGCACGCTTGCAGATTTTCGCCCCGTTCGAGGGTCTGCTGGAAAGCGACACCGCCGAGCTTGGGGCGCTGATGCAGCCGGGATCGCTGTGCGCAACGGTGATCCAGCTCGACCCGATCAAGCTGGTCGGTTTTGTTCCCGAGGCGAAGGTCGACCGGATCGAGGTCGGCGCGCCCGCCGGCGCGCGGCTGGCCACCGGCCGCGAGGTACAGGGTGTCGTCACCTTTCTCAGCCGTGCCGCCGATCCGCAGACCCGCACCTTCCGCGTCGAGATCACGGTGGACAACAGCGATCTTGGCATCCGTGACGGACAAACCGCCGAAATCCGTGTCTCCGCACCCGGCCAGATGGCGCATCTGGTGCCGTCCTCGGCTTTGACGCTGAACGATGACGGGCGGCTTGGCCTGCGCATCGTGGATGAAACCGATACCGCCCGCTTCGCCCCCGTCGCCTATCTGCGCGACACGGTGGATGGCGTTCTCGTGGCAGGCCTGCCCGAAACGGTCGAAATCATCGTTGTCGGACAGGAATACGTCACCGATGGCGTGCCGGTGCAGCCCCATTACCAGGAGGCACAGCAATGATCGGCATGATAGACTGGGCCGCCTCGCGCGCCCGCATGGTGGTGGCCTTCGTGGTGCTGTCGGTCGTCATCGGCGCCGCCGCCTATGTCGGACTGCCCAAGGAAGGCGAGCCGGATATCGACATTCCCGGCCTCTTCGTGTCCGTCCCCTTCCCTGGCATTTCCGCCGAGGACAGCGAGCGGCTGCTGGTGCGCCCGATGGAGGCGGAATTCCAGGATCTCGACGGGTTGACCACGATTACCGCAACCGCCGCCGAAGGCTATGGCGGCATCTTCCTCGAATTCGAATTCGGCTGGGACAAGCAAGCCACCATCGCGGAAGTGCGTCAGGCGATGGACGCGGCCGAGGCCAATTTCCCCGTCGGGGCCGAGAACTACACCATCAGCGAAATCAACTTCTCGGAATTCCCGATCATCATCGTCGCCCTGTCCGGCGACGCTCCGGACCGCACGCTGCTGCGTCTGGCGCAGGACTTGCAGGATCGGTTGGAGGCATTGCCGCCGATCCTCGAAGCGGGGCTGGCCGGTGGCCGCGACGAAATGGTCGAGGTGGTTCTCGACCCGCTTGCGCTGGAAGCCTACAACGTCACCGCGCAGGACCTGATCAACGCGATCGTCAACAACAACCAGCTGATCGCGGCGGGCGAGGTTACGACCGCATCGGGCGCCATCTCCGTCTCGATCCCGTCGAGCTTCGACACCACCGAGGATATCTACGGCGTGCCGATCACGGTGAACGGCGACCGGGTGGTGACGCTTGGTGAACTGGCCGAGATTCGCCTGACCTACGAGGACCGCACCGGCACCGCGCGGTTCAACGGCGAAAACGCAGTCGCGCTCCAGGTGGTAAAGCGGCTTGGCTACAACATCATCGACACCGCCGCGCTGGTGCGCGAGGAGATCGCCGCCGCGCAGGAAGACTGGCCCGCCGAGTTGCGCCAGGCCGTCACGGTGACGGCGACGCTGGACCAGTCGCATACGGTCGAGAGCATGGTGCGGCAGCTTGAAGGGTCCGTTCTGACAGCGATCGCGCTGGTGATGATCGTTGTGCTGGCCGCTCTTGGCACACGCTCGGCGCTTCTGGTGGGCTTTGCGATCCCGACGTCGTTCCTTTTGTGCTTCATCCTGCTTGGGGTGATGGGCATCACGATTTCCAATATCGTGATGTTCGGCCTGATCCTTGCCGTCGGCATGCTGGTCGATGGCGCCATCGTGGTGGTGGAATATGCCGATACGCGGCTGGCGCAAGGGGCACGCCCGATGCAGGCCTATACCGATGCCGCCAAGCGTATGTTCTGGCCTGTCGTTTCCTCGACCGCGACGACGCTTTGCGCCTTCCTGCCGATGCTGTTCTGGCCCGGTGTGCCCGGCGAATTCATGGGTATGCTGCCAGTCACGCTGATCTTCGTGCTGTCCGCCTCGCTGATCGTGGCGCTGATCTACCTGCCGGTTCTGGGTGGCGTCGCGGCGCGGTTCTCGCGGCTTGTCGAAAGCGGCACCGAGATGGTCAAGCTGCTGCTGCCGTGGTGGTGGGCGCGCGCGATCCTCGCGGCCGGCACCGGCTACCTGATGTTTCTCGCCGCGCTGGAAACGATCAGCCCCGGCGGCCTTGTCCCTGTCGCACCCGACGCATCTGCTTTCCTGCGCATGCTGCCCGGTTCGGTCATGTTCGTCGTCGCCGCGGTCCTGATGTCTGTGATGATCGGCTCCGTCACCTTTCACCGCGCCCCGACCCGAATCCGCGCAGGCTACCGGCGCAGCTGGTTCGGCTGGATCATCCACGCCCTCGTCGGCAACCCGGTGATGCCGCTGGTGGCGATTGCCACCGTGCTCGCCTTCGTTGTCGGCGTGTTCCTCGTGTTCCAGCAAAACAACAACGGGGTGGAATTCTTCGTCGAGAACGAACCCGAGAACGCGGTGGTCTACGTGCGCGCGCGCGGCAACCTGTCGGTGGCCGAAATGGACACTCTCGTGACCGAGGTCGAGGCCGAGGTGATGCAGACAGACGGCGTGCGCGACGTTTTCGCCTTTTCCGGAGAAGGCGGGCTGAACAACAACACCGGCGGTTCCGAAGCGCCCCGCGACACGGTCGGACAGGTGCAGTTCGACCTGATCCCGTGGGAAGAGCGCCCGGCCATCGACCAGCCGATCCCGCTTTTGGGCGGACTGCTGGACTTGCCCCGCACGATCATCGACCCGGCCTATGACGGCAATGCCATCCTCGACGACTTGCAGACCCGGCTTGACCGCATCCCCGGTATCCGGACCGAGATCTTCAGCCAGTCGCGCGGACCGGCCTCGGGCAAACCGGTGAACCTGCGGCTTGCCGGAGACAACTGGGAAGACTTGCAACAGGCCACCCGGATCGTGCGCGAGCGATTCGAGGCCACCCCGGCGCTGACCCTCGTCGAGGATACCCTGCCGCTGCCCGGCGTCGATTGGGAATTGTCGGTCGACGTGGAGGCCGCCGGACGCTACGGCGCCAACGTCGCCACCGTCGGCGGCATGGTGCAATTGGTGACGCGCGGCATCCTGCTTGATACCATGCGGGTGCCGTCCTCGGACGAGGAAATCGAGATCCGGGTGCGTTTTCCGGAACAGGCGCGGGTGCTCTCGACGCTCGACACGCTGCGTTTGCGCACCCCCGACGGGCTGGTGCCGCTGTCCAATTTCGTGACCCGCGAACCGGCACCGCAACTGGCCGAGATCGACCGCCGCAACCAGTCGCGCGTTTTCAACGTGCGCGCCGATGTTGCCGAGGCGAGGGTGATGCTGACGGATACGGAAACCGGCGAGACCCGCCTTGAAGATGCGGCGTTCGTCGAGGCCGATGCCGGTATCCAGTCGGCGCTCGACTCCGGTCGCCTGACCATGGCCCCGGTCAACGCCAACGAGCGAATCGCGGCGCTGACCGAGTGGCTGCAAAGCGAACGCCCCCTGCCCGCCTCGGTTACATGGGAATGGGCCGGCGATCAGGAGGATCAGGCCGAGTCCCAGGCTTTCCTCGGCAAGGCTTTCGGTGCGGCACTGGGGCTGATGTTCATCATTCTGCTGGCGCAGTTCAACTCGGTCTACAATTCGGTGCTGGTGCTGCTGGCCGTGGTGCTCTCCACCACCGGGGTGCTGATCGGTATGCTGGTGATGGATCAGACTTTCTCCATCATCATGACCGGCACCGGTATTGTCGCGCTGGCGGGGATCGTGGTGAACAACAACATCGTGCTGATCGACACCTACCAGGAATACAGTCGCCACATGCCGCAACTGGAGGCGATCACCCGCACCGCCGAGGCGCGCATCCGGCCCGTTCTGCTGACCACGATCACCACGATGGCGGGACTTATGCCGATGATGTACGGCGTCAGCCTGAACTTTGCCGAGGGCGGCTATGCCATCGACTCGCCCACCGCCCTGTGGTGGAAACAACTGGCCACCGCGGTGGTTTTCGGGCTTGGCATTGCAACGGTGCTGACGCTGGTCTTCACGCCGTCGCTTCTGGCGCTCCGGGTCTGGTTCAACACGATCCTCGGCTGGATCGCGCGGGCGCTGGGCCGCCTTGGTGCGCGTCGTGCCAGCCGGCGGGCACAGGACTGGGCGCTTGCCCGCGCCGCCCGGCGCGCGCCGCCGCCCGTCATCCTGTGGGAAGAGCCGCCCGCCCCGGCAGTCCTGCCGGACCAGTCACAAACGTCGAACGACGACGAAACCGACAGCGCGGCCGCGCACTATGCCCCGTTGCGCGCGGCGGAATAGGCCCGATACGCCAACCCGCCAATCGTGGCCATGGTCCGCTTCTGTCAAGGGTGACGCGCGCCTGCTCTTTCATCTTGTTGGCAAGAAAACCCTGGGGGATCGCCGTCAGGCGACGGGGGCAACGCCGCCCTTTCCCGCGCTCGCGCTCCGCAGCTGGCGCACCTGCGCCCGTCTGACATGCGACAGACCCCGCCGCCGATGAGCGGACGCGAAGAGGCGCATGTTGCAAAGAGCGCACCGCGGCGCGAAGAAAACCGGTCGACCGCCCCCGCGCGCCGCGGCTCGCCGCCGTGCGCAGAACCGCTGACCGATGGCGGCGGGGACGCCAGGGCGCTAGCCCGGTTGCACCTGCGCCAGCGCCACGATCAGCGGCCAGTTCCACCACAGCGCCAGCGCGCCGAGCCCACCGCCGAGCGCGAAATAGATCGCGTCGTGCAGCGGGTCCCACGCCTTGCTGCGAGAGGCGAGCCAGCCCACCACCGGATGCGCCGCCAGCATCGCCAGCCCCTGCCCCGCCAGCGCGCCGGGCAGGCCGAAGAGCGTGATCCCGCCCACCATACCGCCGATCACCAGCACCGCGCGCGTCGCGGCCAGTACGAAGAACCGCCGCGAATCGCCCGCCGCCAGCGCCGCCTGGTCATAGGTCACGCCGATGATCGCGGGGATCTGCACCACCGAGACCAGCACCACGACCCCCCCCGCCGAAAGGTAGCGCGGATCGTAAAGCACCGCGATCAGCCATTCCCCAAGGAAGGCGGGCAGCATGGCAAGGCCGATCATGCCGCCGGTGGCCAGCATCCGCATCCTGCGCAGCCGCAGGAAGTTCTCGCGGCTCTCGCCCGGCGGGCTTTCGCGGTAGATCGGGATCATCACCTTGCGCACCACGACAGACCCCATCATGGACGCGAAGGAGGCCCAGAAGAAACCGATATTGTAGATCCCGAAATCGTGGGTCGACAGCCAGCCGCCGATCACCACCTTGTCCGCCTGCCCGATGGCAAAGCCCGCGATGGTCGACAGGAACACCCACTTGCCGAACCGGATCAGTTCGCGCGCCGCCGGGCGCTCCCAGCGCAGCCGGTTGCGCTCCCCCGGCAGGAAGAGGTCGTAAAGCACCACCTGCGCCACAGCGGCCAGAACGCCCGAGATCACCAGCGCCCAGACCGATTGCAGCGCCCAGGCAAGGCCGATGGCGACCGTCACGCCGATCAGGTTGGTGGCCATTTCCAGCACCGTCACCCGCCCGACCTTCAGGTGCCGGTGCGCGGTTTCCTGTCGCGTCGGCAGAAAGCCCAGCGCCAGTTGCGTCAGGGCCGCGACCGGCAGGTAGGAAACAAGGTCCGGCTCGCCGAAATAGCGCGCCATCGGCCACGCCAGCGCACAGGCGATCAGCCACAGGCAGACACCCCGGATGATCTGGATGGTCCAGGCGGTGTTCAGGAATTCCCGGTCATCGCCGCGCCTTGACTGCATGATGGCGGGGCCGACACCGACATCCGAGAACATCGCCAGCCCCATCAGGAAGACCGAGACCATGGCCATGATCCCGAACGCCTCGGGAAACAGCAGCCGGGTCAGGATCAGGTTCGAGGCCAGCCGCAACGCCTGGCTGAAACCGAAGCCGAAGAGGTTCAGGCCGGCGCTGCGAAAGGCGCGGCTCATCAGCCCGTCACCGCGCGTGATCTTGCGCATCGCCGCGATCATCGCCCCCGGCTCCAGTCTTTCGGCGCGGGCAAAAGCTTTACCGCCACCGCAACACCGCCATAGACCAGAAAGCCGATCGGATCGGACAGCGCAAGGCGCAGCTTGTCCGCCGCTGACAGGCGTTGCGTGTCGTCATGGGCCAGAAGCGCCGGGTAATCGCGCGCGATCTCCTCCACACCCGCATCCTGCCGCCGCCGGACCCGGATCAGCGCGTCAATTCCCTCGGCCACCGGCCAATCATAGCCTGCATCGGCAAGCCGCCGCTCGGCGGGGGTGAACTGCAACCGCACATAGGTGTCATCCGAGATCACTGGCGGAAAATCGCCCCAGCGCGCCCGACCCGGCCCGTTGACCGCGTAGACCCCGCAACCGGGCACCCCGCGGGCCATGAACGGCAGCCGCGCCCAAAGCCGCGCATAGGCGCGCGCCACCCTGCCCTGGCCGGTGATCCGCACGCGGCCCGAGGCATAGGCCGGCGCCGCGCGGTCGAGGCAGACCCAAAGCGCCGCCATCAGCCCGCGCTCCACCGTTACATCGGCGTCGAGATAGACCCGCGCCGGGTAGCGCGCCGCCCGGTCCCCGGCGTTGAGCGCCCCCGGTTTGCCCATTCCCGGCAGATCGAGCACCGTCAGACCCCAGCCCGCCGCCCGCGCCGCGCCCTCAAGGCCGCGCGCAATGGCGGCGGTGGTATCGGTGCAGCCATTGGCCACAACGATCGCCTCGACCTGTCCGGGCAGCGCGTCCGAGGCGAAGAGCGCCTCCAATGAGGCGGCGATGAGCGGCGCCTCGTTATGGGCCGGGATGATGACAGAGATCATGCACCGCCCCTTTTGGCTTTGACCTTGGTGAACGCACCGCGCAATCTGTGCGAAAAGGCAAAGAGACAAGGCCGTCCATGACCCTGCCCCACAAACTCGGATACTTCGTGCCGCAATTTCCCGGCCAGACGCATATCTTCTTCTGGCGCGAGATTGCGGAACTGGAAAAGCGCGGCATCGCGGTCGATCTTCTTTCCACCCGGCCGCCCCCCGCAGGCATCGTTGCGCATAACTGGTCCGATGCGGCGATGGCGCGCACCACCTATCTGGGCCGCGTGGATGGTCTGGCCGGGCTCGCCGCCCTGCCCCGGCTGCCCTGGCGCGCGCTGCTTGCCGAGGCGCGGCTCGGTGGCCCGGCGATGCTGCGCGATATTGCGGTTTCGGTCCCGGCGGCCCGGCGGCTGATCCGCCATTGCAGTGCCCGCGGCATCGACCATGTCCACGTGCATTCCTGCGGGCGCGCGGCTCTGATCGCGGCGCTTGCGCGGGCCATGGGCGGGCCGGCCTATTCGCTCACCCTGCACGGGCCGCTTTCGGATTACGGGCCGGGGCAACGCATCAAATGGCGCGCCGCCGCCTTTGCCACGATCATCACCCGCAAACTGCGCGCCGAGGTCGAGGCCGAGCTCGGCGGGGATATTCCGGACCGGCTCTTGATCCAGCCGATGGGCGTCGATACCGACGTGCTGCGGCCCGACGCGCCCTACCGGCCGATCGCCGGGGACGCGGTGCTGCGGCTGTTTTCCTGCGGTCGGCTCAATATCGTCAAGGGGCATCAGGACCTGATGCAGGCGGTCAGGATCCTGCGCAACCGGGGGCGGGCGGTGCAATTGCACATCGCCGGCGAGGACGATACCGGCGGCAGCGGTTTCCGGCGTCTGCTGGAGGCGCGGATCGCAGAGCTTGGGCTTGACGGCGAGGTGCGCCTGCTCGGCGCCATTGACGCAGACCGCGTGCGCGACGAGATCCGCGCCGCGCATGCCTTCGTGCTGGCAAGCTGGCACGAACCGCTTGGCGTGGCGCTGATGGAGGCGATGAGTTGCGGCATTCCCACGATCGGCACCGCGGCGGGCGGTGTTGCGGAACTGATCCGCGACGATGTGGACGGCGTGCTGGTTGCGCCGAAGGATCCCGAGGCACTGGCCGATGCCATCGCGGCGCTCGCTGACGATCCGGATCGCGCCCGCCGCCTGTCGCAGGCCGGACGGCAGCGCATTGTAGAGGGCTTCCATTCGGGCCGCGGGGCGGAGGGGCTGATCCGGGCGATCTGGGGCTGAGCCGCTCATCGGGGATCCAGCCCCTCTTCGCGTGGAGCAGGCGCAATCGTGGCGAAGAGCCCGGGCACCGGCGCGATGAGCCGCGATTGACGCCATGCTACTCTCCCCCCGGCGCGATTGCGTATTGCACGCCCGGCTCGTCGCTGAACTCCGCGCGCTCCACCGACACCAGCCAGATCGGCCCGCCAGGGCCGTTCAACTGGCTCAGCCTGCCCTCGTCAAGCAGCGCGTAATGCGCCGCGCGCCCCGCGAGGATCGCAACGTCCAGCCCCGGCCCGCCATGCGCGCGGTCGCCGGGGCCAAGCTGCAGCCGGTCATTGCCGGCGCCCGCGATGAAGATATCGCGCCCGGACGTGCCGGTCAGGATGTCGTCACCGATCCCGCCGCGCCGCAGGACGCCATGGGCGAAGGTGCCATCGGCGCGGTCCTCCCAACCGCCCGCCGTCGCGTTATAGTCCATCAGCGTCGCCCAGCGGGGATTGCTGTCATCAAGGCTGCGCAGCGCGCCCCAGCTACCCCAGCGACTGGCGGCGCTGACATCGACGAAGGCGTTGAACAGCGTGCCGCCCGCCGCGCGCCAGCCGTCCAACAGGTCGGCGTAAAGCGCGGCCATCTCGGGGCTGTAGTTGAACGCGGTGAAGAACGCGGTGAGGTCATCATTGTGGATCGCCTCGCCCAGCCCGACAACGTGGGTGCCGCCCTCGTACATCACCATGTCGAGCCCGTGGCGGGCGGCGACATCGGCATGGTAGGGAAACCAGTCTTCCACCACCTGCGACAGGCTGCCGGTCCGCAGGGCCTGCGCGGCGCGGCCAAAGCCATCTGCCTGCCCGGCCCAGCCCAGCACCTGATCGACGCGGTCCCCTGCGCCAAGCTCGGCGCCGAAATAGCCCGCGACGGCATAGGCGTCGAAGCTTTCATGCGGCGGCGGCAAGCCCTCGTCCTGCGCCAGCGGCGCCTCCAGCAGCGCGTCCTCCAGCCCCGGCCAGGAGGTCTGCACACCGACGACGCGGATCAGGCGATCTTCCTGCCCGGCGAAGACCTCGGTCCAGATATCGGCGACTTCGGCCGCGCGCAGCCCGGCATATTGCGTCCATCCATCCCCCTCTGCCCCGTCCCAGCGGTCCGCCGCGCGCGCCGCCGCCCAATGGGCCTGCTCGAAGATGAAATTCCAGACCTCGTTCGACCACTCGGCATATACCCGCAGATCGGGCGCGAGACGGCGTTCGACATAGTCCGCGAAGGCCCGCACATAGGCGTCATCGGCCATGTGCGGCAGGGTGAACCACGGATCGGCGCCAACAAGGTTGGCAAGGCGCACCATCACCTCCACCGGGACACCACGGCGCACCCATGTGTAATCGCTCATGCGCGGGCGGTCCGCCCAGACAACCTGCGGCGAGTTGTTGGTGTGCATCCAGTCCATGAAGCGCAGCGCGCGCAGGTCGCGGATGCGGGCGATCCAGTCGGGGTTGAACAGCACCCCAAGTTCGTGCAGCGCGATGTGATCCTCGCGCAGCACCACGATATCGCGGATAGGATCATCGGCATCGGTTGCCGCGATGCGCAGCGCCACCGGCCCGTCGCCGGGGGTGAAGCTGAACCATGCCTCGTGCGTGCCCAACTCGATGTCTTGCGCCCGCCCGCCGAGGCTGAGCGCGCCCTGCCCCGCCCATGTCACCCGGTAGCGCCCGGCGGTGCCGCGTGCCGCCTCGGGCAGATCGGTCAGGATGAAGCTTTCCAGCGCGACGACGCCCTCGGGCAGGCGGCGCGGCCAGCCCGCCCCGGTCAGGTGGCCGCCGGCCTCGAGCTCCGCCGCATCAACGCCGCCCCACTGGCCTTCAAGATGCCCCACCCATGGCCGGGCCGAGCGCATGAGGTCGATGAACGGCATTTGCGTAGACCAGTCCGACAGCCCGGTCAGCCCCATCGCCAGCGCTGGATCGCTCAGCCCGGTTTCCGGGATCAGCGCGGCGTGATCGTCGAGCGCGCTGCCCTGTACGCGCGACCAGATGAAGCCCGCCACGTCGGCGTATTGCGCGCGCACCATCGGTTGGATGCTGTCGGGCAAGGCGATACCGGGCGGCGGCGCCTCGTTGTAGATCGCGGCGTAGCTGACCAGCGCGGCGAGGAAATAGAGCGTCGGCGTGCCGTGCGGTGCGTCGTCGGTGTAAAATACCTCCGGCTCCAGTTCCGCCAGCCCGGTTTCGGTGAACAGCGCCGCCAGCACCGAGGCAACGGGGATCAGCGTCAGGTCGATCTCCGGGCGGGCCGCGCGCATCAGGTCCACGTAATCGACATACCAGTCGTGATAGGCGCCGCGATTGAGCGCGTGATAGCGGGCGAGGCCGCGTGCATCGGGCGGAAAGTCAGGCGCGAAGGCAGCCATGTCCGACCAGCCCTCAAAGATGAAGAACCGCGCGTCGGGGGCCTGCCCGCCGGTCCAGTCGAACACGCGCAAGGTGGCGGAAACGGGGCTGTAGCCTTGCGGGTTGTCCCAGCCGTAGGGCGCATCAGGGGGGCTGCCCTGCACGAAGTTCAGCGGGTTGAGAAGGATCGTGTTGAACCCCGCCCGGCGAAAGGCGACGCGGTCGTGATCCCAGACCGAGGGCACCTCGGCGAAAGACCAGCCGGGGGTCGGCGGCAGCCGCTCGGCATCCTCGCGCGGCGAACCGAAGACCCCGTCGGCGGCAAAGCCGTGCCCGCCGGCCTGCGCCAGGTGGTGCAGCCAGTGGGGCACCGTCGTCTCGTCGCTGCCCGAGACATGGTTGATCAGCGAATTGCCGTAGATGAAGGCGCGGATCTCTTGTTGCGCTTGCGCGGGCAGGGCCGCGCAAAGGCACACAACCAGCGCCAGCCAGATACTGGAGCGTGCCGCGTTCCATCGACTTTGTTCAGCCCGGGCCGCATGCGCGCCCACCTCGGGCGGTCGCAGGCCCTTTTGGTCGGCGGCCCGCGGATCCGATCCGGTGCAACGCGCCCTATTGAGCTGCATGAAACCCCCTGTCCGTCTGTGTGGCGCGGCTGAACGGCGCCGGCCGGGCCTCGCGCGCCCCCGTTACCCAATCGTAAACCTGTGACATCTGTTCCGCCTTGCGATCCCACGTAAAGGCGTCGCGCACCCGCGCCAACCCGGCCTCTCCGGCACGGGCCAGGGCAGGGCGATCAGCCTCCAGCCGGGTCAGCGCGGCAGTGACCCCTTTGACGATCGCCGCGCGATCGCCGAGCGGCACCTTCCACCCGGTCGCCTCTGACACCAGTTCAGCAGGCCCCGCATAGTCCACGATCAGCGCCGGCAGGCCGAGCGCCATCGCCTCCAGCACTACGCCGCCGCCAAACTCGCGGATCGAGGGGAAGGTCAGCAGATGCGCGCACGCCAGCACATCCTGCACCTGCCCATGCGCCAGCCAGCCGTGAAAGGTGACAGCCCGCGCTACATCAAGCGCCTCGGCCCGCGCTTTCAGGTCCGCCAGCATCGGCCCATCGCCCACCATGTCGAGCTGCATGCGCCCCGCGCGCAACAGCGGCGCCGCGGCCTCCAGCGCAATGTCCGGGCCCTTGTAGGGCACCATCCGGCCCACGAAGGCGCCGCGCAGCGGGCCGGGGCCACCGGGATCGGCGCGCTTGGTGAAGCGGGCCGGGTCGATGGCGTTCTCGGGGATGTAGACGGTGCGCGGGCGCAGCGATGCCGGGACCTCGCCCTCGGTATGGCGACTGCCAACGAGGATCGCCGACGTTTTGCGCAGGCAGCGCCGGCGTCCGGGCAGTGCCTTGTAGGCGCCGCGCAGGTAGCTCAGCCATTCGCGTTCCTGCCGCCGCGCTGCGTCGAATTGGCTTGGCCACGGCACCCCGCCGTTGAGCGGGCCGAGCACGAAGGGCACACCCGCGCGCGTGCACTTTCCTGCAAGCGGGCTGGAAATCGTCGGCGACAACGGTGTGACGCGGTGCACGATATCGTAAGCCCCGGCGCGGATATCGGCCCCGAAACGGCGCCAGACCAGTCGTTCGAAATGGGGATAGGACAGCGCATTGACCACTTGCAGCGTGGTCCAGCCCTTGCCTGCCCCGCCGCGCAAACGCTCGCCCAGTGCCCAGAGCGGGCGCGCGAAGGCCTCGGAATCGATGGCGGTGAAATCCTCGCCCTCGACCAGACCGGCGCGCAGGATCGCCTCGCGGTTGCGGATCTGCGTGACCAGATGCACATCGGCCACGCTGGTCAGCGCACGCGCCAGCGACCAGCCGATCAGCGGCACGCTGACCCAGTCGGGGTTGGCCGCTTCTGCAAGCACCAGAACGCGTGGCCGGGTCGGCATCGGCACCTCCTAGAGAACCGTGCGCAGCGGCGTCTGCACCTGCCGCTGCGCGATCTTCACGCGCTCGCAATATCCCAACAGCGCGCCGGCGAACAGCCACGTCATCGGCGTCAGCGTCGCGTTCGGCACCATGTCGAGCGCATTGGCCGCAAGGATCAGGACCGCGCCGCCGATCAACGGATGATCGTGCCCCGCGCCCCGCGCCACGCGCCACCAGACAAGGAAGATCGGCATGAACAGCAGGCCGAACTCAGCGATGAACCCGGCCCAGCCATAGACCCCGATGGTGATGATCCAGCGCCCGTCGGTGGTTGTCAGGATCTCACCGCTGCCGCTGTAGATCTGGTTACGGCCCCATGTACCCCAGCCGAACACCGGCCGCTCCATTGCCCGGTCGAGCAGCACAGTCTCGTTTGCCAGCCGAAACCGCAGCGAATTGGCCCGCTCGGCATCGACGCTTTCGGCGGCGGCAAGCAAACGGTCCTCCGGGATCAGGTCGACCGACTTCAGCACCGGGTAGGCCAGCACCAGACAGGCCAGCAGCACCGCAACGCGGATCTGCGCGCGCCGGCCCAGAAGGATGATCACCGGCGCCAAAGCGGCAGCGTAGAGGATCGACGCCATGGATTTGCACAACAGCAGCACCAGCCCCAGATAGGCCACCACGCCCCACCACACCACGCCAGACCGCGCATCCTTGCTGCGCGCGACGCTCACCGCCGCCAGCACCGATGTCATCATCAGGAACGCCGCCCAGAGCCCGTGGTAAAGAAACACGATGGGCCGGAACCCGTCCCCCCGGATCATCTGCTCGAAGCTGTGCTGGAAATAGCCGTAGATCCAGATGTTGAGTTGCGGCGACAGGCGCACCTCCAGCAGCATGGGCAGCGAATAGGCCAATCCCGCCAGCACCATCGCCCACATCAGATCGCGCAGGTCATCGCCGCTGCGCAGGAAATTGCGCGCCAGCAGGTAGGGCGCGGCCAGCAGGATCTGGCTGATGGATTGCGCCAGCGCTTCTCTCGGGCGCAGCCCCGGCAGGGTGAAGCCCTCGAATTGCACCGGCGCCATGTTGGTCAGAACCGTGCCGAAGGGGCTGAGCACAAAGACCAGCAACAGCAGGCGCGCCAGCCAATGCGCCGGCAGCAAGGCAAGCCGTCCGCGATACATCACAAGGCAGATCGCCAGAGCCGTCAGGCTGGGGATGGTTTCCTTGGTCAAGGGTGGCATCAGCGGGAAGTCGAACCCGGCGGGCGGCGGCGGCAGCAGCAGGTAGCCCGAGATCAGCACCGCCAGCAGCGCCCGTCCCGGCGGCAGCCTGACGAACAGCCAGACGGCCACCAGCGGAAAAATCACCAGCGCAACTGTGGCGAGCGCATTGGGCATGTATCAGACGCGTCCTTTCCCGGTGGCGGCGGTTTCTGGCCTTGGCTCCCGTTTCGCAACGGCACACACAGTATACATGGAATGAAGATTTGGCTGAATTATGCTCTTGCGGGCGCATTCCGGAGGCAGCGCGGCAAAAGGACGGATCCCCACGACGACCGCTGGTGGAACGCCTGTCCGGGCGTTTTCGACCCGCACCACCCGACGCTCCATTCGGGGCGGCAATACGCGCCTGTTGCAGGTGTCGCAAGCGCATGTCGGCAACAGGGCGGCGGCAATTCAACACCGGGCAGACGGCGATCAGGCAACCGGAAGTCCCCGCTCACCTTCAAGCACGGCAGTGATACAGGTCATTCTGCGTCGCTTCTCGTGCTGTCACCGGGGTTTGAGAACCGCCGAACCGATGCGCGCGCGCACCTCCGGTGGCTCGGCGGCCACGGCGCGGGCGATGGCCAGCAGCTCTTGCCTGGTGGCGTGGAGCTGGTCGATCAGGGTGATGACCACGTCGAGCGCCGCCTCGTCGAGATCAAGCTCGTCGGCCAGATCGCACAGCAAGTGCAGCCGCGCGAGATCGACCCGGCGGAACATGAGAGTCGAGCCGGTTTTCGCCTCCCGGCGCAGCGGGATGACCACCTCGGTCTCGATGAAGGCGACAAGACGGGTGCGGGTCAGCCCCGGAATGGCGGCGATGATGTCATCTTCGGTCAGATGGTCGGTCATGACAGGGCCTCGTTCAGCATGTCCGCGCGTGGGTCGTGGGCGTGGGTCTTGCGCCATTCGGTCAGGAAATCGCGCAGGGCGTCGTCGATCTCGGGCGGTGCCACGATCCGCAGCTCAACGCGTTGATCGCCCGCAGCCTTGCCACCCGATCGCGCCACGCCGCGACCGCGCAGGCGCAGGACGCGGCCGGAACTGGCGCCCTCGGGAATGCGCAGGCTCACCGGCCCGCCTATGGTCGGGACGGTGACCTTGGCCCCCAGCACGGCCTCGTCGATGGTGATCGGCAGCGTCAGCAGGATATCGTTTTGCTCACGCCTGAAGACGGGATGCGGGCGGACGGAGAGGGTGATCAGCGCATCCCCCGCCGGACCACCGCCGTGGCCCGGCCCGCCTTTACCGCGCAGGCGCAAGGTCTGCCCGTCACGCGCCCCCTGCGGGATCTTGACGGCAAGCCCGCCGCCATCCGGCAAGGTAATGCGCATCTCTCCGCCACGGGCGGCATCGAGGAACGGCACCTCAAGCGTATAGCGAAAGTCCGCGCCGGCGGCGGCGAAGTCGCGAAATCCGCCTTGGCCGCCATGGTCGCCTCCGCGCGCCCGCTGCCGCAGGATTTCGGCGAAGATATCCCCCGGATCGCCGTCCGCCGCGAAGCCATGTCCTTGTTGGTAAGGATTGTAGGCGGAGTCCGCGAAGTCACGATAATACTGCCGCTGCGGTCGTTCCGCGCCCGTTGCATCAATCTCGCCCGCGTCGAACCTGGCCCGCGTATCGGGATCTTTCAGCAGGTCGTAGGCTGCCGAGATCGCCTTGAACCGGGCTTCTGCCCCGGCGTCGTCGGGGTGCAAGTCCGGATGGCTGGTGCGCACCAGCTTGCGATAGGCCTTCTTGATCTCGTCCGCCGTCGCGGATTTCGTCAGGCCAAGCGCCTTGTAGGGATCCGTGGTCATTCGTCGAGTTTCCGCCTGAGTTTCAACCTGAGTTCCAACAGCTTCGCCGTCCTGCTTCTCATGACCGTAACAGGTCCGTCGATGATCCACATCAACGCATGACGCGAAACCACCTGAAAGACGTCGGCATGACACGCGACATCCGGGCTATGCCCGCGCGGCGGCAACGCCACGGCCCGATCAGGCATGGAAGCGAACACCGGCGACCGCGATGTCGGCACGAAAAGCACGACCAATGGCGACAAGGCCGATGCGGCGTAGCGTGGACAGGTCAAGCGGCGCGTCGATCCGGTGCGCCTCGAAGCCGGCGAATGGCAGTCGAACCGTCTGCCAGTCCGGCGTCGGAACGAAGCTTTGACGATAGGACTGCCAGGGGCGGATCACGTCCGCCGTGCGCAGATGCAAATTGTAGGTCTCATCGTTGCCAATGACGTCGATCTCGATGCCCGTCCATTGGCGCGCATCAATTGATGACCCATCGGGCGCAAGGTTCAGCGCGATCTGGAGAAAGCCGCCATTGTTGTCGAGGCTCACATCGCCCTGCATGCGGATGGCGTCGCGGCCGCGAACGACCGCGCGGTGCATCGTGCCATTCGAAACGCCGCCCATGACGCGGTCGGCGATCAATTCCCAGTCGGCGCCGTTGCGGGCGCGCGGCGGCGGTTGGGTCAGGTCGTCGATGATATCGGTTGCTGTCGCCAAGCTTGTGCTCCTTCCCCGGCCCGCCAGGATGACCATGACGGGCAACACCAGCACCGAGCGTCGGGTCATACTCATCGGACTTCAAGCGTTATCAAACCGCGCCGCGCCCGCGTTGTGGTAAACACCTCGCGCGTGCGATCGCGCGCCCTCTTGCACCGTCGATTGCACCGTCGATTGCACTGCCGATTGCACTGCCGATTGCACTGCCGGTGCATCTTGTGCGGGCGCGCGGTCACCGGACCGCACCCCCGGTCAACGCCGCGAAATCCCGCATGTCCTGTGCCGCTTCGTCGATGGCCAGCGCCAGCAGGTCGGCCCCGTGTTCGGGGCGGGCCAGTTCCGACCATGATCCGACGCGCCCGCAGGGAAACGCGGCGCGGTGTTCGTCCGGTGGCCCGTGCCGGTCCCCGGCATGGGCGGCGCGGAAGGCGGCGTCGAGCGCCCGCGGCGGCGGCAGTGGCGCGCGCGTGATCCGGCGATGCCGGGCCTGGGTGATGGCGACCTCGGACGGCGTTGCGTGCATCCCCTCCCAGTCGCCATACAGTTTTTTGCGCAGCGCGTCGGTGCGCGGATAATCCCACCACGACCGGATGCGCAAGCAAAGCGGCGCGGCCCCGGCCAGCGCGCGCAGCGGCGCGAGGTTCGCCCCGTGGCCGTTCAGCACGTAAAGCCGCCGGAAACCATGCGTGGCGAGCGCGGCGATGATCTCGGACACCAGCGCCGAAAAGGTCGCCTCCGAGACCGAGATCGTGCCGGGAAACCCCATGTTGAACGGCGCGGGCGTGTAGGCGAGCGGCGGCAGCATGACCGCCCCGGCCCTTGCGCAGGCGCCCTGCGCCACGGCGGTCGCGCACAGCGCATCGGTGCCGATCAGCCCGATCGGCCCGTGCTGCTCGGTCGAGCCCACCGGCAAAACCGCATCGTCGCGGCTCTCCAGGTAACGCTCGACTTCCTCCCAACTCATCTGCTGAAGCGTCCTGTAGCCCCCGTCATCTGCGCGGCCCTGCGATCGGTCCTCAGCCCCGGCCATGAACGCCCGTCCCCATCCGCCGCTCCATCGCCCGCACGCCCCAGGACACCAGCAGGATCAGCACCAGGTATTCCAGCACGAGGAAGGTGTAGATCTCCAGCGGGCGAAACTCGGTCAGGGTCAGCTCGTTGGCGCGGCGGGTCAGCTCCTGAAAGCCGATGACAGAGACCAGCGACGACATCTTCAGGACGTAGACATACTGGTTGCCAAGCGCCGGCAGCACCGCGCGCACCACCTGTGGCAGGATCACAAGCCGCATCGTCGGCCATGGCCTGAGGCCAAGGCTGCGGGCCGCCTCGCCCTGCCCGGCCTTGATGGATTGCAGACCGGCGCGGAAAATCTCCGACGTGAAGGCGCTGTCGGAAAGGGCGAGGCAGATCAGCCCGGTCACGAAGACGCCGAACTGCACCCCGGTGAGCGCCGGAAGCCCGTAATAGACCCACAGGATCATCACCAGCAGCGGGATCGAGCGGAAGAATTCCACATAGACCCGGCTGGCCCGCTTGACCCACCGGTGTTTCGATATGCCCATCAGCGCCACGAGAAGTCCGATCACCAGCGAAATCACCATCGCAAGGGTCGAGATCGAGATCGTCGCCCAGAACCCCGTCAGCAGGAACGAGAGGTTGGCCTGCCCGCGCCCGTCGCCGGGCGACAGGATATACCACGCGAAGGTATACCCCCCGCCAGACCCGTTGCCGGTGCAGCCTGCAAGCCCCAGCAGTACAACCGCAAGGAGCGCCGGCAAATGCCAGCGCCCCCGCGCTGCGAAAGACGCCGCTTTCATGTCGGGCTCAGCTCTGGCCAAGCCACCGGCGGTTGAGTCCGTCGAAGAACCCCTCGGTGCGCTTCAGCGTGACCCATGTGTTCACGAAGTTCAGCCAGACCTGATCGTCCTGCGCCACCACATAGGCAAAGGGACGGCGGTTGCGCATCTCCGATCCGGGCACGAGGATCCGCATTTCCGGGAAGCGAGAGACCAGCGTGCCGCCCTCGACATTGGAGGTGATGGTGACATCGGCGCGTCCTGACAGCACCTCCTGGAAACCGGTCGCGGGCGCCTGCACCGCCTGGATGTCTGCATCGGGGAAATGGGCGCGGGCCTGTTCCTCGAATACGGTGCCCATCGACACCGCGACGCGCACGCCGGGCTGGTTGATCGACTCCCATGTGGAAAAGCGATCCGCCGCACCCGCCATCGACAGCGGCACGGTGCCGGCCTCGGTATAGGGCACCGTGAAAGCCGCGACCCGTGCCCGCGAGACATTGACCGACGCGCCCGAGAAGATGTCGTAGCGGTCTGCCGCGATCCCGGCGGTGATCGTGGCCCATTCCGCGACCACCCATTCGATCTCGACGCCAAGATCGGCGGCAAGCTGCGTCATCGCCTCGATGTCATAGCCCGCGCGGCTGTTGCTCGACGGGTCGCGGAAGGACATCGGGTTGAAATCCCCGGTCGTGCCAACCCGCAAGGTGCCGCTGCTCAGGATACGCGCGAGGCGTGACTCCGCCACATGCGCCGCTGCCGGGGTCCCGCTGGCCAGCATCACGCCACCGGTTCCAAGTGCCGCTGCTACGAATATTTCGCGTCTGTTCATGTTTCACATTCCCTGTCGTTGATATCTGTTTTCAACCCATCCCGGCAGCATGCCGATCAGCGGCTATTTCCCTTCGCCGTCCCGCTTGACCGAAACGATCCTCGCGATCTTGCAGCGCGACACCTGGCGCCCGTCTCGCTGTCGTCAGGGTCGTCGCGGCCGACGTCGTGCGCTGCGCCACCCAACGGGCGCGGCGGTATCTCTTGCAACGGGACGAGCGATGGACGTGCAGCCGCGCCTACACCTGGGGTTCGCGCGCAGCGAAGCAAGGCGTCCGGCACGCGTGGCCAATGTTCGGGCGAAGGCTGTCCGGCGTTCGTCGCCAATGATCCGTCTCCCGATGTGATTGGGTCGTGTCTGACAGCTTTTCGCAAGGCGCAATAATTCGTCAATGGAAAATTCGACTCCTCTGGAAACGTGATCGGGCCCGGCGACGCGGCTTGCGCGACCCAGGCGCCCGTTTTTCCGACCGCCCCGGATGTTAGCGCATAACACCCGGTTGACGCGGGACCGGCGCGTGAAGATGTCATGCGCTAACAAAGAATTTTATCGCTAACAGTCTGCGAAACATGAATTTTTCGGGTTCTCAGCCGTGCGCCCTCTGCCTATACACTCGCCAAACAGTCAGACAGGAGCACGCCATGACCGTCACCCTTGGCATTAACGGGTTCGGCCGCATCGGTCGCTGCACCCTTGCCCATATCGCCGAAAGCGCCCGCAACGACGTTCAGGTCGTCAAGATCAACGCCACCGGCCCGATCGAGACCAACGCCCATTTGTTGCGCTATGACAGCGTGCATGGTCGCTTTGCAGGCACCGTCAGCACAAAGGGTGACACGATGGACCTTGGCCGCGGGCCGATGCAGGTGTTTTCCACCTACGAGCCGAGTGAACTGGACTGGTCGGGCTGCGACGTGGTGCTGGAATGCACCGGCAAGTTCAACGATGGCCGCAAGGCCGATGTTCACATGAAACAGGGCGCCAAGTCGGTGCTGATCTCGGCCCCGGCCAAGAACGTGCAGCGCACCGTGGTCTACGGCGTCAACCACCGCGACCTCGTGGCCGGGGAGCGGATGGTGTCGAATGGCTCCTGCACCACCAATTGCCTTGCGCCGCTGGCCAAGGTAATCAACGACGCCATCGGCATCGAAAGCGGGCTGATGACCACGATCCACAGCTATACCGGCGACCAGCCGACGCTGGACCGGCGCCATGCCGACCTTTACCGCGCGCGCGCCGCCGCGATGGCGATGATCCCGACCTCGACCGGTGCCGCCAAGGCGCTGGGCGAGGTGCTGCCGGAAATGGCCGGCAAGCTCGACGGCACTGCGATGCGGGTGCCGACACCGAACGTGTCGGCGGTGGACCTGACCTTTGTCGCGGGCAAGGACGTGACGGTGGCGGACGTGAACGAGATCGTGGCCGAGGCCGCCAATGGCTACATGGGCATGGTGATGGCCTACGACCCGGAGCCGAAGGTTTCCATCGACTTCAACCACACCACCCAATCCTCGATCTTTGCGCCGGACCAGACCAAGGTTTCGGGCAAACGCCTGGTGCGGGTGCTGGCATGGTATGACAACGAATGGGGCTTCTCGGCGCGCATGGCCGATGTCGCCGCTCACATGGGCCGCATGTTGCACTGATCCGGGCTTTCGCCCTGCGCCCTGCTGCCCTATACCGGTGACCGTTCAGCACCTGGGGCGCATTTGCATGACCAACACCATCGCCGCCTGGCTCGCCGCCCTTGTTGTCGCGGTTTTCCTTGCCGATCTCATCTGGTTCGGGTGGGATCTGCATATCGCCCTCGGGCGCGAAATGCTGCGGCTGTTGGACTGGGTTGCCTTCTGGCGCTGAGGCCGCCTGATTCCCGCTTCCTTTTTGGCCTGGAATCCGTTATGGAGCAGAAATGTTAGCGATAACATGGTCCCGCGCGGCGGGACCGCTCCAAACACGAGAGGATATGCCATGACCGTGAAAGTTGCCATCAACGGGTTCGGGCGGATCGGACGCAACGTCCTGCGGGCGCTGATCGAGACCGCGCGCACGGATGTCGAGGTTGTCGCGATCAACGATCTCGGCCCGGTGGAAACCAACGCACACCTGTTGCAATTCGATTCCGTTCACGGGCGGTTTCCGTCCCAGGTCAGCCATGGCGAGGACTGGATCGACGCCGGGCGCGGCAAGATCGCAGTCACCGCGATCCGCAACCCCGCCGATCTGCCGTGGAAGGATGTCGATATCGTCCTGGAATGCACCGGCATCTTCAAGGGCGACAAGGCCAAGGTGCATCTTGAAAACGGCGCCAGCCGGGTGCTGGTTTCGGCGCCCTCTTCCGGCGCGGACAAGACCATCGTCTTCGGCGTCAACCACGAGACGCTGACCAGCGATGACCTGCACGTGTCCAACGCGTCCTGCACCACCAACTGCCTCGCGCCGGTGGCCAAGGTTCTCAATGACGGGATCGGCATCGCCAAGGGCTTCATGACCACGATCCACAGCTATACCGGCGACCAGCCGACGCTGGACACGATGCATTCCGACCTCTACCGCGCGCGCGCCGCCGGCCTGTCGATGATCCCGACCTCGACCGGCGCCGCCAAGGCGGTGGGGCTGGTGCTGCCGGAGCTTTCCGGCAAGCTCGACGGCACCGCGATCCGGGTGCCGACACCGAATGTCTCGGTCGTCGATCTGACCTTCGAGGCCGCCCGCGATACGACTGTGGAAGAGATCAACAGCCTGATCCGGGCCGCTGCCGCCGACGGGCCGCTCAAGGGGATTCTGGCGGTGACCGACAAGCCGCTGGTCTCGTCGGATTTCAACCACGATCCGGCAAGCTCCACTTTCGCCACCGACCAGACCAAGGTGATGGGGGGCCGCATGGCCCGGATCCTGAGCTGGTATGACAACGAGTGGGGCTTCTCCAACCGGATGCTGGATACCGCCGTGGCGATGGGCAAGCACCTGTAACAAGCACCTGTAAGGGGTTTCGCCTGAATGACGATGATCGCACCCCGTTGCGGGTGCGATCATGGGGCGGGCGGATGGCGTTGATCCCGCGCGCCTGAAACGATGTCGACCGCGCGCGCCCTCTTACGCGTTCACATCGACGACCACCCGGCCGCGCACACCGCCCTTCAGGATCGAACGGCCCAGGTCCGGCAGATCGGACAGCGTTGCCGGTTCCACCATCGCTTCCAGCTTGTCTATCGGCAGGTCTGACGCGATTCGCTGCCAGGCGCGCAGGCGGTTGTCATAAGGCTGCATCACGCTGTCGATGCCAAGCAGGTTGACGCCGCGCAGGATGAAGGGGGTGATCAGCGCGCCCTCGATCGCCGCGCCGCCAGCCAGCCCGATGGCAGCCACGGATGTAGCGTATTTCATCTGTTTCAGCACCCGGCCCAGCATCGCGCCCGCGACCGCATCGACGCACCCGGCCCAGACTTCGGCCTCCAGCGGTTTTCTTGTGACCTCCGTCAAGTCCTCACGCGCAACGATCTGGCTGGCGCCGAGGCCCTTGAGGTAATTCGCCTGCTCCGGCCGTCCTGTCACGGCGGCGACCTCGTGGCCCAGATGCGCCAGGATCGCCGTGGCGACCGATCCGACGCCGCCAGCGGCCCCCGTCACCAGAACCGGGCCATCACCGGGTTTCAGACTGTGATCCTCCAGCGCCATCACGGCGAGCATCGCGGTGAACCCGGCGGTGCCCACGGCCATCGCTTGCCGGGTGGTCAGCCCATCGGGCAGAGGCACGAGGAAATCGGCGGGCACCCGCGCCTTCTGTGCGTGGCCCCCCCAGCGATTTTCACCGACGCGCCAGCCGGTCAGCACCACCTTGTCGCCGGGGGTGTAGCGGTTATCATCCGAGGCCTCGACCGTGCCGGCAAAGTCGATGCCGGGCACATGCGGATAGCTGCGCACGAGGCCGCCGCCCGGCCCGATGCAAAGCCCGTCCTTGTAGTTGAGCGTGGAATACTCCACCGCGACGGTCACCCCGCCCTCGGGCAGCATGTCGTCGGCGATGTTCTCGACCGCCGCGACGGGTTTCTCATCGCCTTCCTTGCGCACCACGAGTGCCTTCATCGGATATCTCCTCAGTTCCAGAATGTCTCGTTCACGGTGGCCGCACGCACGCCTTGCGGGGTGATCACGTCCACCTCGGTTCCTGCGTCCCAATGTGTCATGCGGATCATGCCGATGGCTACATTGGTGTTGTAATCGGGCGACCATACCGCGCTGCTGATGCGGCCCACCTGCCGATCTCCGGCCATGACCGGCCAGAACCGATCACAGGGCGGCACCGCGTCGCCGTGGATTTCCACAGGCCGGATCTGGCGCACCGGGCCTTCCTTGGCGACGCGCAGCAGTGCATCGCGCCCGACACAGCCGATGGCGGTATGGGTGTTGCAAAAGCGTCCCAGCCCGCATTCATGCGGCGTGTTGTCGTCGGTCATGTCGTTGCCGTAGGACAGAAGCCCGCCTTCGATCCGCTCGATGAGGTTCGGGCAGCCTGCCTGCACGTCCAGATCGCGCCCCGCCTCCATCAGCGCATTCCAGAGCGGCATCCCGATGTCTTCCCCCTCGACGTAGATTTCATAGCCGCCCTGCTTGGAATAGCCCGAGCGCGCCACCACGAATTCACGGCCTTGAAACTGAAACCAGCCGAACCGGAAAAAGCGGACATTGCGCACCGCGTCGCCAAAAACCCGCGCCATCAGATCCTCCGCCTTCGGGCCTTGCACGGCCAGTGGGGAGATGTCGGGTTCATCGACCAGCACGTCCAGGCGGTAGCCAAAGGCAATGCCCTTGACCCAATACAGCAGGTCACTGTCGGCAATCGAGATCCACCAGCGATCCTCGGCGAGTTTCACGGCCACCGGATCGTTCAGCATACCGCCCGTCTCGTCCACGATCGGCACATAGTAGCACTGCCCCGGCAGCATCCCGCGCAGATCGCGCGGGGTGAGCATCTGCATCAGCCGCCCGGCATCTGGTCCGCGCAGTTCGACCTGCCGTTCGCAGGCCACGTCCCAGATCTGCACCGCCTCTTTCAGGTGGTGGTAGTCTTCCTCGATGGAGCGGAAGAGCGTGGGCAGCAGCATGTGGTTGTAAACGGTATATCCCTTGACCCCGGCGGCCTCGACAGCGTCGGAAAAGGGGGTGCGGCGCAAGCGGCGCGAAAGCGAAATCCGGGGCATTCCGGCAGACTCCGGCAAGGGGATGAAGGGGGGATTGACGGGAGAGTGGCGCGAGGCGGGATGCGGGATGCGCCCGCCTCGCGCGGATCGGGTCGGGCTCAGCGGCCCGGACCTTTCCAGTCGATCTGGCAGATTTCAGCAGACTTGCCGTCGAAATCCCAAACCCGGCCAAAAGCGCGCACGCGGCCCTTGGTGGCGGTGCCGACGGTGATGTCGGGGCCCATCCAGTATTCGGAATTGGTCACGACGATATCCTTGCCCTCGTGTCCCGGCACCGGCACGACCTCGCCCTGGATCTTCTTGCCCACCATCAGGCGGCGGGCGTTGCCGTCCGTCTCGAACACGACCGGCGCGCGCTCGGCCCCGAGAAATTCGGCCACCAGCATCTTGAAGAGGCCCGTGGTGCCCCTCGCTGCGCCCGAGAAGATGTTGACCAGCCCGTCATAAGCGGCCTCGCTCGCACGCTCGTCGATGAACGCAGCCGCCTTCCAGCCCCCGCGCGCCATATAGCCGGGGATCTCCAGCAGCAGGCCCACATTAAGACCCGACAGGTCTTCGTTGCCGTAATGGCCCGCGTCGATGCGCACGCCCGACCAGGCCTGGCACCAGGTCTCGGTCGGCGGGTGCTGCCCGAGCGAGATCACGCAGGGACAAAACACCGTGCAGTTGCAGTTCAGGATCAGTTCGCCCTTGATCGCCCACGGAATGGTGCCGATCCCGGCATCGGGTTTCGCATCGAGTGCCATGTCTTTCTCCTCTCTCACAATCCGTTCAACGCGACGACCCCCGCACCGCCCAGCAGTGCAATGCCCAGTGGTCGCGTCAGCCAGCGCCCGATCTCGGGCAGTTTTTCCAGCACCATCAGCACGGTGGCGAGCGCCATGAAGCCAAGGCTCATCACCCCGCCGACGAAGGCCAGCGCCATCAGCGCCCAGCAACAGCCAAGGCAGACCGCGCCAAGGCGCAGCCCGTTGCGCAGCGCGCCCTCGTCCCAGTGCTGCATGAAGAAGGTCAGCGGCATCCGGCATTTCGACAGGCAGGCGTCCTTGAGGGGCGTGAACTGGTAAACCCCTGCCATCGCCAGCAGACCCGCCGACAGCGCGGCGGAGGTGCTGGTGCCGAACGGATCGAGCAGCCCGGCGCCGTAAAGGACCACCTGCGTCGCCGCGGCAAGCCCGGAAAACCCAAGCCAGACGGAGAGATAGCCCGCGACGAGCGCGCCGAACCGGGTCGACGCTCCGGTGCTGGCAAGGTCTTCGTAGGTGGCGAAAGCGGGCAGCGCCGTGGGCGCCATCATCGCCGCCGACATCAGCGCCCACATCAGCGCCATCTTCAGGAAACCGGCGGCATCGGGCGTCAGCGTGCACAACTCGCGCCAGAAAGCGGCACCGTACACCTGCCCCGCATCGCGCAGATCGGCCGGGGCCGACATCATGTACAAGATTGCCCAGGCCGCGAGGATCACCGCGAACAGCGCCAGCCAATGCGGCGCGCCCATAGCCCTGATCCGTGTTGCAATCACCGCTGGCCCTCCCCGACTCGAGCGTTGCAATTTGAATGTCAGACTTTTAAATGTCTGACAATGAAAATTGATCCTGCAAGCCCTGCCGACCTCTCCGCCCAGATCGCCAAGGCGATCCGTGACGCCATAATCTCGGGCGAGTTGATCGTCGATGAACGCTTGCCGTCGGAGGCCGAGCTTTCCGAACAGTTCGGGGTTTCGCGTTCAACCGTGCGCGAGGCGTTGAAGAGGCTGGCGGCGCAATCGCTGATCCGAACCCAACGCGGCGCGTTCGGGGGCGCCTTCGTCAACCGGCTGTCCTACGCCGACGCCTACGGCCAGCAAATCACCACCTCGACGCTTCTGCTGTCGATGAACGAGGTCCGTTTCGAAACCGCCTGCGAGGCGCGCTTCGCACTGGAACGCGCCTGCGCACCGCTGTCGGCAGAGCGGCGCAGCGCCGACCACCTTGCCACCATGCGTGCCGAGATCTTCCGCCAGAGCCAACCGGGCCTGACGGACGAGGCGTTCTGCGCCTCGGACGTGGCCTTTCACCGGGCGCTTGTGGATGGCGCCGGCAACCCGGTGCTGTCCTACCAGCTGGCCGGGGCGGTCGAGGCGATGCAACCCCTTATGAACATGATCACATTCAGCGCGCGGTCACGCGAGCAGATCGTTGGGCTGCACACGCGGATTGCCGACGCGATCCATGTGCGAGATGGCGCTGCGGTCTGCACTGGGCTTTGCGAACTGGAGCGCTACACCGTCGGGCTGGCCCGTTCGATCATGGAGGAGCGGGCCCGGCGCGGGACATGATCCGGTCAGCCGCCGCGCCCCATTGCCATCCGATCAGACGCCCCGGCGCAATTGCCGGTCAAGGCTTGCCATCGGATCGGACGCAAGCTTGCGCGGTTCGACCGGTGTCTGCAACGGTTCCGATTTCGGCGCTGGCCTGCGAGTCAGGTAATCGCTCAGCGACGTCATGAAGGTGGTCACGTCCGCCTCCGACCAGTCATGCGGCGCGAAACCCGACAGCGAGATATGCGCAACCAGCTTGAGCCCGCGCAGCGCCTTCCCTTCGGTCACCGCCGCCGTCATCGACCAGTCGGGAAACCACCGACCCGCGAGGCTGCGCACCGTCAGAAGCTTGATGTCGCCATGCCGGGAATCGCGCGATATTCGACTGAACACGTCGCGGATCTCCGCCTCCCCGCCTTCCAGCCATTGCAGGAAGGTCGTATTGTCGTAAACAAGCGCGCCCGTCAGGCCGTCGCGCGCATTGTTGCGGCGCGAGACCTGTAATATCTCGTCGACCTCGTCAAAGGAGAACTGCGTCGCCCTGGAGCAATAAGCCATACCTATCAGCGTTGACATCAACCTTCTCCTGCGTTCACAAGGCCCTGGGGTTTCATGATGCAAGCAACACTCTTCATGCACCCCGAGCGCGTCTTTCACGAGCGCAAGCTATGCGCTCTGTAAAATGTTAACGCAAGACGACGGCATCATCAAATCACTGTCAGACGCGGCCCCGACCATGGGCTGCCTTGCGAACGGGCAAAAGCTGAAATCTGCAATGGATTGCGCAGCGCCCCCTTTGCAAACCGGCTGAACCTGCCTATATTCGGGTTGTTCCCTCGGGGACTATGGACATAAACGCGCTCGTAATAAGCGGATCGGACCCGGGGGCGGTACCCGGCGGCTCCACCAACATCCTTCGTTTGGGGATCATGGGGCCGAAACAGGATCGACGAACGTCTAAAGGGGTTTTGCTTTGTCTCGGCGGGGTGCCACCGTATCGGCCCGAAAAGTACAATTGCAAACGACAATCGTGCTCCGGCAATGGCTGTTGCAGCGTAAGCTGTTCCAGTCGCCGAAACTAAGCCCTTGCGCCTAGCCGCGTAAGGCGGGGTTCGCAGGCACCTGGCAACAGAAGCCTGCACTTTCCCACCACGACGCACCCTGGAATCGAGCCGTCTGGCCGAGGCTTACAGGTTCGCGGCGCGCTGTTGCTGCGCCGTGACATGGGTGCGGAATATCTTGGCGCCCACATCCTCCACCGAACCGGGGCTGGTCGAGACCCTGACGACAAGCCATTCCCCATCCGACAACACGATCAGAAAGGCAAGCTTGTGCGCATCGCGCCCCGCGACATGCGGGCCTGACAGGAAACTTGCCCCGTTATCGGGCGCGGCGGAACCCCGTGCCAGTTTCGCAAGATCGGGGCAGGCATCGAGTTGGGGACCGGTCATGACATGCACCCACGCGATATCCCCGGCCCGGATGACGCGAAGACGATTGCGCCCCTCGAAGCAATGAAAGGCAAAGCCCATCAGCCACGGGGCGCGAAGTTTCACCGCGTCGAACGGTTGCGACGCCTTGATCAGGTCAACAGACATGCGGCCAGCCTAGGGGCATCGACCGGGCAAGCCAAGCGCCTTTACGCCGGCTCTGACTGTGCCAGCGCTGTCAACAGCGGCCAGGTCCACCACTTGCCAGCAAGATCAGGCAGGTCGCGCCTCGATCGTCTCGCGCGGCATCACTCCGCTGCGAGTGTCGCGCGCGTCAGCATCGGTTTCAGGTAATGGCCGGTCTGGCTTTCCGCGACCCCGGCTATCGTTTCCGGCGTGCCGACGGCGACGATTGTGCCGCCGCCATCACCGCCCTCGGGGCCAATGTCGATGATATGGTCGGCTGTCTTGATCACGTCGAGATTGTGTTCGATGACAACCACCGTGTTGCCCTGATCGACCAGTTCGTGCAGCACTTCGAGCAGTTTCTTCACATCCTCGAAATGCAGCCCCGTCGTTGGCTCATCCAGAATATAGAGCGTGCGCCCCGTCGAGCGTTTGCTGAGTTCCCTCGAAAGTTTCACGCGCTGCGCCTCGCCACCCGACAGCGTCGTCGCCTGTTGACCGACCTTGATGTAGTCGAGCCCGACGCGGGACAATGCCTCCATCCGGTCGCGGATCGCGGGCACCGCCTTGAAGGTTTCACGCGCGTCCTCGACCGTCATGTCGAGCACGTCGGCGATGCTCTTGCCCTTCCACTTGATTTCCAGCGTCTCGCGATTATACCGCGCGCCCTTGCAGGTTTCGCAGGTGACATAGACATCGGGCAGGAAGTGCATCTCGATCTTGATGACGCCGTCGCCCTGGCAGGCCTCGCAGCGCCCGCCCTTGACGTTGAAGGAAAAACGCCCCGGCTTGTAGCCGCGCGCCTGCGCCTCGGGCAGCCCGGCAAACCAGTCGCGGATCGGGGTGAAAGCGCCGGTATAGGTGGCGGGGTTCGAGCGCGGGGTGCGCCCGATGGGGCGTTGGTCGATGTCGATGACCTTGTCGAGATGTTCCAGCCCCTTGATCGTTTCGCAGGGCGCGGGCGTCTGGCGGGCACCGTTCAGTTTCATCGAGGCGGTCTTGAACAGCGTCTCGATGGTCAGGGTGGATTTGCCGCCGCCCGACACGCCGGTAACGCAGACAAATTTGCCAAGCGGGAAATCGACCGTCACGCCTTGCAGGTTGTTGCCTGTGGCCTTCACCACGCGCAGTGCCTTGCGATTGCCCTTGCGACGGGTCGCCGGCACCGCGATCTCGCGTTTACCTGAGAGGTATTGCCCGGTCAGCGAGGCGGGATCGGCAGCGATTTCATCGGGCGTGCCGTGACTGACGACGCGGCCGCCATGCACGCCTGCGCCGGGTCCGAAATCAAAGACGTAATCGGCCTCGCGGATCGCCTCCTCGTCATGTTCCACAACGATCACCGTGTTGCCCTGGTCGCGCAGGTTCTTCAGCGTCGTCAGCAGCCGGTCATTGTCGCGCTGATGCAGGCCGATGGACGGCTCGTCGAGCACGTAAAGCACGCCGGTCAGCCCCGATCCGATCTGGCTGGCCAGCCGGATGCGCTGAGATTCACCGCCCGACAGGGTGCCGGCGTTGCGGCTGAGCGTCAGGTAATCAAGCCCGACATTGTTGAGAAACCCGAGCCGTTCGCGGATTTCCTTCAGGATCGCGCGGGCGATCTCGTTCTTCTGGTTGCCGAGGCTTTCAGGCACCCCATCGCACCAGGCAAGCGCGTCCTTGATCGACATCTGCACGACGTGGCCGATATGGCGCTCGGCGATGCGCACGGCCAGCGCCTCTTCGCGCAGGCGGAACCCGCCGCAGGCACCACAGGGGCGATTGTTCTGGTAGCGTTCGAATTCCTCGCGGACCCAGGCGCTGTCGGTCTCTCGATAGCGGCGCTGCATGTTGGGGATGACGCCCTCGAAGCTGCGGGTCACCTGGTAGACGCGGCCACCATCGTCGTAGCGGAAGGGAATCTCGACCTCGCCGGAGCCGCGCAAGAAGACCTGTTGCACCTCTTTCGGCAGGTCTTTCCACGCGGTTTTCGGATCGAACCCGTAATGCCGGGCGATCGCCTCGATCGTTTGCAGGAAATAGGGCGACTTGCCCTTGCGCCACGGGGCGATTGCGCCGTTGGCAAGCGTCAGCGCCGCATCCGGCACGATCAGGCGTTCGTCGAAGAACAGCTCCACCCCCAGCCCGTCGCAGGCCGGGCAGGCCCCGAAGGGCGCGTTGAACGAAAACAGGCGCGGCTCGATTTCGGGGATGGTGAAGCCAGAGACCGGGCAGGCGAATTTTTCGCTGAAGGTGAAGCGTTGCGGCTCTTCGGTGCCCTCATCGCCCGGCGAAGACGCGCCGTCCTGCGCGGATGAGCCACCGCGCGGCGCGGTTTCAAGGATGGCGATCCCGTCGGCAAGGTCGAGCGCGGTGCGCAAGCTGTCGGCCAGCCGGGTTTCGAGCCCCTCGCGGACCACGATCCGGTCGACCACAACGTCGATGTCGTGGCGGAATTTCTTGTCGAGGCTCGGCGGGTCGTCAAGGTCGTGAAATTCGCCATCCACCTTCACCCGCTGGAAGCCCTGCTTGCGCAAGTCCAGCATGTCCTTGCGGTACTCGCCCTTGCGGTCGCGCACGATGGGGGCCAGCAGGTAGGCGCGCGTCCCCTCCTCCATGCCCATGATGCGGTCGACCATGTCCTGCACCTGTTGCGCCTCGATCGGCAGGCCGGTGGCGGGGGAATAGGGCGTGCCGACGCGGGCAAAGAGCAGCCGCATGTAATCGTAGATCTCCGTCACCGTGCCAACCGTCGAGCGGGGGTTCTTCGAGGTCGTTTTCTGTTCGATGGAAATCGCCGGCGAAAGGCCGCTGATATGGTCCACGTCAGGCTTTTCCATCATGTCGAGGAATTGCCGCGCATAGGCAGACAGCGATTCGACATAGCGGCGCTGCCCCTCGGCATAGATCGTGTCGAAGGCGAGGCTGGACTTGCCGGACCCCGACAGCCCGGTGATGACCACAAGCTGATCGCGCGGGATATCCACGTCGATGTTCTTGAGGTTGTGTTCGCGCGCGCCGCGCACCTCGATCTTCTTTGACTCGGCCATGCCTGCCCCCAAGGGTTGATCGGTTAACAGATAGTGGAGCGGCGCCGAGTCTCCAACCGAAATTTAAGAACATTGAGGGAACACGACGGGATCGCCACAGGACTGCCACCATATCGTGCGCTGCGGTGAAGGTTCGGCTTGAAACCCGAAGCGGAGCAATGTAATTGACCGTGACAATATTTATCCACAGGACTGCCCCATGTTCGGTTTCTTCTCCAATCCCGCCAATTCCGTTGCCTACGATCCCGGTGCGGCGGTGCGGGATGCGGCGACGGGCGCGATCACCGTGATCGACGTGCGCGACGGGGCCGAACTGCGCGCAACCGGCAGGGCAAAGGGCGCACTCCACGTTCCGCTTGCCACGCTGCGCATGAAGGCAGACCCGGCCAGCCCGGAACAATTGCCCGCCTTCCGGTCAGGCAAGCCAGTCGTGCTTTACTGTGCCTCTGGCGCGCGCTCGCAGATGGCGGCGCGGATGTTGCGCCAGATGGGGCTGGAGGAGGTCTACAACCTCGGTGGTCTGGCCGACTGGCAGCGCGCGGGCGGCCACATCGCCCGATAGGGCCAAGTCAACCCGCTCTAACGCATCGCTTTTCCTGTCGCTTCTCCTTGCCCTGCCCGTTTCGGCGCAGACGCGCGGCACCGCCTGGACGATCCTCGTGCTCGACGCGTCCGGGGCCCTGTGGGGCCAGATCGACGGGGTCAACAAGGTCGTCATCGCCCGGCTGGGGATCGCGCCCGTGTTCCCTTCACGCTGACAGCCCCCTGAGGCGTCTTCACCGGGTAAGTCAGAACCGGGCAACAAGAAGCCCCCCCGGAGCGATGGCTTCGGGGGGGGGGGGCATGTCGTCCGTGACAAGGCGTAGCGCCTACATGTGGATCGTGCGCCCGAACGCGTCGAGCGCGGCTTCGTGCATCATCTCGCTCAGCGTCGGGTGCGGGAAGACGGTCTCGAACAGATCCTGTTCGGTGGTTTCCAGCTTTTGCCCGATCACGTAGCCCTGGATCAGTTCGGTCACCTCGGCGCCGATCATGTGGGCGCCCAGAAGTTCACCGGTCTTTTCGTCGAACACGGTCTTGATCAGCCCCTCGGGTTCGCCAAGCGCGATGGCCTTGCCGTTGCCGATGAACGGGAAGCGCCCGACCTTCACCTTGTGACCGGCCTCCTTGGCCTGCGCCTCGGTCAGGCCGACGCTGGCAACCTGCGGGTGACAATAGGTGCACCCCGCGATCGCGTTCGGCTTGACCGGGTGCGGTTTGCCGCCCGCGATCAGCTCCGCAACCATGACGCCCTCGTGGCTGGCTTTGTGCGCAAGCCACGGCGCGCCGGCGATGTCACCGATGGCATAAAGCCCCTCAACCCCGGTGCGGCAGTATTCATCCGTCACCACGTGGGTCCGGTCGACCTTGACGCCGAGCGCCTCCAGTCCCAGCCCCTCGACATTTCCGACAATGCCGACGGCGGAAATCACCGTGTCGAAATCGTGTTTCTCGACCTTCCCGCCGACCTCGATATGGGCGGTGACCTTCGCATCGGAGCGGTCGAGCTGCTTGACCATCGCCTTGGGCAGGATCTTCATGCCCTGCTTTTCAAAGGCCTTCCTGGCGAAGGTCGAGATGTCCTCGTCCTCCACCGGCAACACCCGGTCCATCACCTCGACCACCGTCGTGTCGGCGCCAAGCGTGCTGAAGAAACTGGCGAATTCGATACCGATGGCGCCCGATCCGATGACCAGAAGCTTTTTGGGCATATGCGGCGGTTGCAGGGCGTTCTTGTAGGCCCAGACGCGCTTGCCATCGGCCTCCAGCCCCGGCAAGTCGCGCGCCCGCGCGCCGGTGGCGAGGATGATGTTCCGGGCGGTCAGATCCTCGGTGCCCGTGTCGGTCTCGACCTTGACCTTGCCCTTGGCCGGGATCGTTGCCGAGCCCATGATAACCGTGACCTTGTTTTTCTTGAGGAGATGCCCCACCCCGCCGGACAACTGCTTGGCCACCCCGCGCGAGCGTTTGACGACGGCGTCGAGGTCGTAACCGATAGTCTCGGCCTTGAGTCCGAAATCCTTCGCGCGTTCCATCAGGTGAAACACTTCCGCAGATCGCAACATTGCCTTGGTCGGAATACAGCCCCAGTTCAGGCAGATCCCGCCCAGATGCTCGCGTTCCACGACGCAGACCTTCTGGCCAAGCTGCGCGGCCCGGATCGCCGCCACATACCCACCGGGTCCGGCCCCGACCACCACGATATCAAAAGATTGCGCCGCCACTGTGTTTCTCCTCCATTTCATATTTGTTCAGCGTTAAACTAATTTTCCGATCAGAGCAAGCTACGCTGCGAAACCCTGCCCTGCGCAGCACGCGGGACAACCGGCTCCAAAAATAAAGTTCAATGATTGAACTACTTTCATGTCGCCGCGCTGCGAGACTCCTCAAGCACCTTGCCATAGCCACCGGAGTCGAGGAAAGCCTGTTCCTTATCGGAGGTTCTGCGCCCAAGCGCGGCGTTGCGATAGGGAAAGCGCCCGAAGCGGCGGATGATTTCACGATGGGCAATCGCGTGCGGCAGACTGTCCTTGCCGTGATCACGCATTTTCCGGGCGTAGAGACGCACGGAATGGTCCTGATCGGGCAGGGCCTCGGAATGCATGAAGGGCAGGTAGAAGAATTGCCGCACCTGGCTGTCGAAACGGTCGTCCCATTTCTGCTTCAGCGCGTAGCAGGCTGCCGTCTTGGCCTTGTGGTCGGTGGCAAACGCCTTGGCGCTGCCACGGAACATGTTGCGCGGGAACTGGTCGAGCAGGATGATCAGCGCAAGCGCCTTGCGCGGATGGCTTGTCCACTGGTCAAGCTTGCCGTCGCGGCCTTCTTCCCAAAGCGCCTCGAAACGGCTGCGGATTTCTGCATCGAAGTCCGCGTCGTTTGCATACCATTTTGCCGGTCCGGCCTCGTCAAGCCAGAATGACAGGATGTCCTCGGTTCTCACAGTCATGGCAGGGGGTCCTCCTTATTACCTGTGTCTGCCGTCATCACGGGTCACTGGGGCTTTGTCAGTCTGCCGCGATCCCTTCCTCCTCGGTCAAGTCAGCCTCGGCCAGATCCTCGCTGGCTTCGGCGTATAGTTCCTGCGCGGTTTCAAGCGCAACGGGCGAAGCCGTCGGCATGATCGGCGCATAGGGCACGGCCTCGTAATCTTCGGCGCCTTCTGCATAGGCCGACTGGCGCCGCGTCATCCGCCAACCGCAATATACCGCCATGATGGACATTGCGACGACAAGGAACAACCAAAACCCTGATGGACCGGTGATTTGCATCATCCAGCCAAGCGTCGGAGGCCCGGCAATCGCGCCAAGCCCGTTGATGAAGACCAGCCCACCAGAGGCGGCGGCCATGTCCTCGACATCGAGATAATCGTTGGTGTAGGCGATCAGCAGCGCGTAGAGCGGCTGCGCCAGCCCGCCGGTCAGAAGCGCCGAGGCGATCAGGAACGCGAAGCGCTCGCCGAAGGCAAGCCCGCCAGTCGACGACAGCGCCCCGCCCGCCGCGACCAGAAAGATCAGCACCCGCCGATCCATCCGGTCCGACAGCCAGCCGATCGGGTATTGCAGCACCATGGCGCCCATGAAAAAGGCCGACACGAAGATCGAGATCTGCTGCACCGACAGCCCGGCCATGGTGCCGTAAACGGCGGCCATGCCGAACTGCGCCGAAAAGACGAAGCCCAGCAGGATCATGCCGACAAAGCCAAGCGGCGACTTGCGGTAAAGCTGCATCAGGCTCATCGGGCGGGTGGTGTCGAAGGCGGGCGTCGGCGCCACCGCCAGCAGGATCGGCGCGAAGGACAGCGAGACGAGGACAGAGGGGATGATGAACAGGATGAAGCCCGAGGGATCGCCGAAATTGAGCAACCCCTGCCCCATGACCAGCCCCACCATCTGCACCATCATGTAGGCCGACAGTGCCTGACCACGGGTTTCGTTGGTGGCGGAATTGTTCAGCCAGCTTTCCGCCGTCACGTAGACGCCAGACAGCGAAAAGCCGATGATGACGCGCAGCGCCATCCAGGCGTAGGCATCGGTCAGCACCGGAAACAGGATCAGAGCCGCCGAGATGAACGACCCGAGCGCCGCGAACACACGCACATGCCCCACCCGCCGGATCATCCCCGGCGCAAGCCGGGATCCGAACAGAAAGCCGAGGAAATAGGCGGAGGCGATCAGCGACAACTGAAAGGTGCTGAACCCCTCGATTCCGCCGCGCACCCCCATCATGGAGCCTTGCAGCGAATTGCCGACCTGCAAGAGCATCAGCCCGAGAAGGATGGCCCACGCGCTTGCGATGACCTGTTTCATGGTGCTGCTCCACCTGCGACGTCTTTTTCACCACTATGACAGCGGGCGATCGGTCTCCACCGTCATTTTGCGACCTTCGGTATCAGACGATCGGTCTTTTGCGTCGGATTGCGGCAAAAGAAGCGACGCGTCGCCGTAGGAAAAGAAGCGGTAGGCTTGCGCCACGGCATGGGCATAGATCGCGCGGATCCGGTCTGTCCCCATCAGCGCCGAGACCAGCATCATCAGCGTCGACTTCGGCAGGTGGAAATTGGTCATCAGCCCGTCGGTGACGCGAAACCGATAGCCGGGGTAGATGAAGATATCTGTATCGCCCTGCCACGCGGTCATGGTTCCGTCTTCGGCGGCAGCGGTCTCGATCAGGCGCAGCGCCGTGGTTCCGACCGGGATGATGCGGCCGCCGGCGGCGCGGGTGGTGTTGATCTCCTGCGCGGCGGCCTGTGTCACCTCGCCCCATTCGGCATGCATCCGGTGCGTTGTCACATCCTCGACGGTGACCGGCAGGAAGGTGCCGGCGCCGACGTGCAGGGTGACGAAGGTCATCTCGACCCCGCGCGCCCTGAGCGCCGCGATCAGCCCCTCGTCGAAATGCAGGCTCGCCGTCGGTGCCGCGACAGCGCCTTGCCGGCGGGCCCAGATCGTTTGGTAATCCTCCCGGTCCTGCGCATCGGGGGGGCGTTTGGCGGCAATGTAGGGCGGCAGCGGCATCGCGCCCGCGGCATTGAGCGCGGCGTCGAAATCCTGACCCGACAGGTTGAAGCGCAGGCGCAGCCCGCCTTTCAGCCCCACCACATCGGCCGAAAGCGCGTCGCTGAACACCACCGTCTCGCCCGGTGCCAGCTTGCGCAGCGGCTTGGCGAGCGCCGACCAGTTGCCATCGGCCTGCGGTTCCAGCAGCGTCACCTCGATGCGCGCCGAAACGCGCCCCTGCGCGCTGTCGCGCCAGCGCTGCCCGGTCAGCCGCGCCGGGATCACCTTCGTGTCGTTGAGGATCAACCGGTCGCCCGGATGCAACAGGTCTGGCAAGTCGCGGACATGCAGATCTTCTATAAGTTTTTCGCCCGCGTGCAGCAGTCGGGCCGAGGAGCGGGGCCGCGCCGGCCGCGTTGCGATCAGCCCTTCGGGCAGCTCGAAATCGAAGTCATCCAGTTTCATTGCGCAAGCTCCGGTGGCGGGCGGCGAAAGATTTCCCGAAAGATGCCGGGGGTGAAGACCGACAGCGGGTTGACCGACACGGCGCTATTCTCGGGCGTGCCGGTCAGGCGATAGGTAAAGCCGAAAAGCCCCTCGTGCCGTGTGCCGAAAAGCCCCCCCATCATACCGTTGACGATGTAGAAGGGCGAGACCACGCCCTCGAAATCGAGAAACCGGCGGGCGATATCGTAGGTTCCGTCCAGCGACAAGCCCATGGCCGGACCAATCGCCGTGCCCTCCTGGATCGCCACCTGTCCGGGCGAAAGCGAAAAGGCCGCGCGCACCTCGCCCAGGGCAACGCCCTCGCCACTGGCCAGCTGGTCGAGCAGCCCGACAACCGACACCGCGTTCAGCAATTCGGCGAAGGCCGGCGCGTCGCGCAGGCGCGGGTTGTCTATGGTCATAAGGCCGGAATACCGCCCCTGCCCCGGCAACGGTCGCAAGATCAGGTCAAGCGCGCCGCCGTAGGAATTGGGATAGATCCCCGCCGCCCGCAACACCGCGCCGCCATCCTCCGACCGCAGGCGCAGCGCGGTGCCATCGGCCTCGCCCGAAAGCGTGCCGGTGACCGGCACTTCGCCGCCGACCCGCCCCCGAAAGCTGCCGCCCACCGGACGGCCCGACAATTCCGCAGTCAGGTCGGTCAGGAAAATCGTGTCGGTGATCTCAAATCGGTCGAGCCGCAGCGACAGCGGCAGCGGATCACCGCTTCCGTCAGCGCCCCCGGTCGGCATGCCGCGCATATCGGCACGGCCGCCTGTGATGGTCAGCCGCGCATCCCGCCCCTGCCCGATCAACGCTCCGGTCACGTCCAGCCAGTCGCCGAGCCGCAGCCGTTCGATCCGCAACCGGTCGAACGCGCCAGGGCCATCCAGCGCCACCGACCCGGTCAGCGACAGGCCCGCGCCCGCGATGTCCAGCTGCGTAACCTGCGGCTCGGGGCCGAGCGTGATCTCCGCCGCCAGCCGCCCGGTTTCGGCGGCAGGCAGCGACCAGCCAAGCGCCGGCAGCGACAGCGACAGCCCCGCGAGGTCAGATTGCAGCGACAGGCGCGGCGGCGTATCCGGGGCAAGCGCAAGCGTGAACGCCGCCGCGCCGCGCCCGCCCAGCATGTCCTCGGGCAGCCGCAATCCGAACCCGGCAAGCGCCTGCGGTGTCAGCACGGCCTGCCCCTCCACAGTGCTGGCAAGGGGGCTTCCGGGGCCAAGCGCGCGCGACCAGGTGGCGTCGAGCCGCATCCCGTCGAGCCGCGCCGGGCCGCCGATGGACAAACGTGCATTATCGGCCCGAAGGCGCAAGGCGGCGGCGCGCAGGACGCGCCCCGGCACAAGCTCTTCCGACACCACATCCCGAAGCTGCGCGTCGACCCCGAAGGTCAGGTCGGCGGGCCTGATCCGGGGCTGCATCACCATGTCGACGGTCGCGGCGATCCTTGCCTCGCCGCGTGCGACCGTCGCGGGGTTCTGCCCGAAGCGATCGAGCAGCGTGAAAGGCTCGGCTGCGATCAGCGTCAGGGCAGAAGGGATCGCGCCCGCGATATCAAGGTCCAGAGTAGCGGGGGAGTGGCGTCGCCGCGTGTCGTGGATACGCATGACCGACCCCGCAAGGTCCAGCCGGCCACCATCGGGCGCGATGACATGCCCCTCGTGCAACACGATCGACACCCGGTCGTGGCTGATATCGAGGTAACCCCGCCCGCCCTCGACCGGCGCCATACCGCGGATCGCGTGCACCTCGGCCCCGTCGAAATCGAAGGTCAGGGCGACTTGCGGCGCCTCACCGGGGGTCAGGCGCAGACCGGAATGCAGGCTGGTGATCGCGCCAGCAACAACGCGCTCCTCGATCCAGGCGCGGGTATTGGGCAGAAGGTCCACTGGCCAGAACGCCGGCACGCGGGTGCCGTCAAGACTGGGCACTTCGGTATCGAGGCGAACCGAAAGCCCCGCCTCCTCGGCGGCGACACGTCCGCGCGCGCTCAGGTGCAGCCCGTCATCGAACAGAACCGCCTGCCCGAAGTCCACCGCAACCACCGGTTCTAGCTGTAGCCGGAAATCCAGCGCTCCACCGGCAAAACGCAATGGCGCCGCGAACATCCCCGGCGGATCGGCGGTGATATCGTCGATCTCAAGCTGCGTCAGGTAGACCGGGCCGTCAAGCAGCGTCGCGTGGCCGCTGATCCGCGCCGACAGCGACGGGGCCTCGACCAGAAACTGCTCGATCCACATGCGCGCGGTGGTGGCGTCGTAATCGAAGGCCAGCGACATCGAGGTCAGCGGCAGCGGCACCACCCCGCCGCCCGGCACGATCTGGCCTTCGGCCACGTCAAGCGTGCCCGAAAGTGTCCCGAACCGACCATCGTCGAACAGAACGGTGCGAAGCTGCCCCGAAAGCGGCGCATCGACCAGCGTCAGCCACGCCAACGCATCCGAGGCGACCGCCACGTCGCGGCTGTGCAGGTTCTCGAAGCGGGCGTTGAAAGCGGTCTGCCCCAGTTCGGCGAAGCGGGTGAAGGTCAGGTCGAGCGCGCTTTCGGCACGCCCGGTCAACTGCCCTCCGACCGACAGTGTCAGGCTATCGCCCTGCGGGATCAGCGACAACTCCGCCGAGTCGATGCGCAAGGTCTCACCGCTCCGGGACTCCTCGATCAAAACGGTCAAACCGTCCCCCGAAACCCGTTCCAGCGCCGAGAAGACCGGGTCGGCGAACATGCGGTCGATGCCGGCGAGCGTTTCGGCCAGATCGCGGGGCGCGCCGGTTTCCGCGCCGGTCACGTCGAGATCGAGACGGCCATCGGCGTTGCGCCGAATGCGCAGCCCCGCCCCCCGCAACGCCACTTGCCGCGGACGGATCTCGCCCTGCAACAGGCTTGCGCGGTCCAGTTCCACATCGAGAATCGGCAGGACGACGCGGTCGCCTCCCCCCTCGCTGAGCCGCATGTCGGAAAAACGGATGCGCGGCATTAGCCGCCCGCGCGACAGCGACAAGCCGATTTCGCCGATGCTTACCTCACCGCTGGGCATATTGTCAGCGATCACCGCCTCGATACGGGCCCGAAAGACGTCCGACAGGGGGATTGGCAGGCCATCCGGCGGGAAGGCGAGGTAAAGCACCCCGCCGGCGCAAAGGATCAGCAGCAGCGACACCCCCCGCAGGCAGCCGCGCAGCGGACGCCAGCGCCGGGGTCTTGGCGGCTGCGGGTCGGGGCCGGGTTGGGACATGTTGGCAAGGCTCGATCGGGCTGGATTGCGCGGACGTTTCAGGCTTTATCTTCGTCGCAATACGCCTAGTTTGCAAATAACAACAAGAAGACCCGCCAACCACATAAGAGGCCCGACATGATCGAGCAAGGCGAGACCGCCCCCGACTTCACCCTGCCCCGCGATGGCGGCGGCGAAACATCGCTGTCATCGCTGAAAGGCGGGCCAGTGGTGCTTTACTTCTACCCGCGCGACGACACGCCGGGCTGCACCACCGAGGCCAATGACTTCACCGCCCTGCTGCCCGATTTCACCGCCGCAGGCGCAACCGTGATCGGGGTGTCGAAGGACAGTGTCGCCAAGCACGAGAAATTCATCGCCAAGCACGATCTTGGCGTGATCCTTGTCTCGGATGCCGAGGCCGACCTGTGCGAGCGCTATGGCACATGGGTCGAAAAGAACATGTATGGCAAGAAAAGCATGGGCATCCAGCGCGCCACGGTCCTGATCGACGCCGAGGGCCGCGTCGCCCGCGTCTGGCCCAGGGTGAAGGTGTCCGGTCACGCGGCGGAGGTGCTTGAGGCGGTAAAGGCGCTGTGACGCCGGCAACGCGGACGGGGATCGCAAAAGCCCGCTGAAACCGCCCTTCCGCGAAGAAAAACGCGCAAAAGCCCGCCCCTTGCCCGATGTCTACGGGGGCTGGAGCCGGTCGCCGGGAGCGGCGCATCTGCGCCTCAAATAGGCGAAAAGCCGCCAAGTTTGGTCGCAAAATGCTCGATTTATCCACAAGCTCGGGGAAAAGCGTTTGAGCGACAGGTGGCTTTGTCCTAAGCCTTTGGATGTCGGTGCCGCCTCTTGGGGACAAAGGGGCGCCCGTGGACGTGACAAGGGCAATGGGGCAAAGAGACGTGAAAACACGCCTGACCAACCGTATCAACGGGGTTCTCAACCGCTATCTTCCCGAGCAGCGGCTTTTTCTGAAATCCGACAAGGGCATGCGCTACGTGCGTCTGCGTCCCGCCACACAAGCGGTGATGCTGACCGGGTCTTCGCTGTTTCTGGGCTGGACGGTGATCGTGACAGCGATCTTCCTGATCGACTCCATCAGTTCGGACGGTGTGCGCGAACAGGCCGAGCGGACGCAACTGGCCTATGAACAGCGCCTGAACGCGATATCGGATGAGCGCGACACCCGCGCCGCCGAGGCGCAGGCCAGCCATGACCGGTTCGCTGTTGCAATGAGCGAGGTGTCGGCCATGCAGTCGCGGCTTCTGGCGTCCGAGGAACGCCGGCGGGAGCTGGAAACGGCGGTCGAGGTGATCCAGACCACCCTGCGCCGGGTCATGGCCGAACGCGATGAGGCGCGGGACCGCGTCGTGGCGCTGCAATCCGAGACCGAGGCCGATACCGGGTCCGCGCAAACCGCCGCCGAACGGCAACGGGAGCTTGAGCGCACCGTCGATTACCTGACGCAGGCACTTGGCCGCGCGGCGGATGAACGCGACGACGCAGTCGTCTTCGCCAATGCCGCCGAGGACGAGATCGACGAACTGGAATTTACCCAAGCCCTCGCCGACGAGCGCAACGAGCGGATTTTTGCCCAGATCGAGGAGGCGGTTCAGATGTCGATGACGCCGCTCGAAAGCATGTTCGAGGCGGCGGGCCTGTCGCCCGACACGCTGGTCAGCCAGATGCGCGCCAGCTACGATGGTCAGGGCGGACCGTTGATGCCGATCACCATGTCTTCGCGCGGCGAAGATCCCGACCCGATCTCGATCCGCGCCAACGAGGTTCTGGCCCAGCTCGATTTGATGAACCTGCACCGTATGGCCGCGGAAAGCTTACCTTTTTCGCGACCCCTCTTTGCCAATTACCGGCTGAGTTCCAGCTTCGGATACCGCAGCGATCCGTTCAACGGAGGCCGCCGGTTGCATAGCGGCATCGACATGGCCGGTGCGCATGGCACCCCGATCCACGCCACCGCTGACGGGGTGGTCAGCTTTGCCGGACGCCAGAGCGGTTACGGCCTGATCGTGGTGATCGACCACGCCTTGGGGTACGAGACCCGCTACGCCCATATGTCGCGGATTCGCGTCACCCAGGGTCAAAGGGTCTCGCGCGGGGACCGGATCGGTGATATGGGAACCACCGGACGGTCGACGGGGCCCCATCTTCACTATGAGGTTCGCACCGGTGATACGCCCCGCAACCCCATGAACTATATCACGGCAGGTAGAAATGTTTTCTAAATCGAAGATCAATGAACCCGGCCACAAGCCGGCCGGTGACGCAGATAAAAGAGCCGAGACCGCAGCAGGCGCCGCCAAGACAAGACCCGCGGACGATTCTTCCATGCCCCTGACACACGCGCCCAAGTCGAAAGCCCCCGCATCGGTTCTCAGCACCGATCTGACGATCACCGGCAATCTTCGCACCACCGGCGATATCCAGGTGGAAGGCACCGTTCAGGGCGATATCCGCGCGCACCTTCTGACGGTCGGCGAAGGCGCCACCATCGAGGGTGAAATCGTGGCCGATGATATCGTCGTGACCGGTCGGGTCGTGGGAAAGGTGCGCGGGCTGAAGGTGCGCCTGACCTCTACCGCGAAGGTCGAGGGTGACATCATCCACAAGACCATCGCGATCGAAAGCGGCGCCCATTTCGAAGGCTCCGTGCAGCGTCAGGAAGATCCGCTTTCGAATGGCGGCACCCGGAGGGCGGCGCCGGCAGCCGCGCAACCGGGCGCACAGCAGCAAACCGCCGCACGGCCGCAAGCCGCTGCCGCAAAAGGCAATGGCCCCGCCGAGGGTTGATCCTTTCGACCGGCACGCATAGCACGGCCCCGCGCTTCGCGCCGGGGCCGTTTTTCATGCACGCTCAGTCATGGTCCAGCGCATGGCGATAGATATGCCAGCTTGCATGCCCGAGCACCGGCAGCACGACGAGCAGCCCCAACAACGCCGGCAGCATCGCCACGAACGTCAGCACGGCGATCACCAGCCCCCACGCGATCATGACCTTCGGGCTGCGCTTGACCACGGCTATGGAGGTCAGCATCGCAGTGACGAAGTCCAGCTCCTTGTCGAGAAGCAGCGGCAACGAGATCACTGTCATGCAAAACAGCACGAAAGCGAAGGCCGCACCGAACGCGGTGCCGACCAGCAGCATCAACAGCCCCTCGGGTTGCAGCAGGTAAGCGTAGCTCGACGAGACGTTCGTCAAGGCGGACGGTCCGATGAACAGCGCGAACAGCATATGCGCGAAGAAGGACCAGAACAGGAAATAGACAATGATCACCCATGACATCATCGGCAATTGCCGCAGTCGCTGGCGCCAGACCACGCCGAAGATGTCGTTGCGCCGCCAATCCGACTCGCCCGCATCGAGCCGCCGCGACACCTCGTAGAGGCCAACGGCCAGGAACGGTGCGATCAGCGGGAAACCGACGGTGAACGGCAGCGCAAGCCAGGCTTGCCCCGTGACGAAAAGAAACAGGTAGATCAGCCAACCGCCGACCACGTAGATCAGCGAAAAGAACAGCCCCATCATCGGCTTGCGCCGGAAATCCTGCCAGCCCGCCGTCAGCGCCGCCCGGATATCGCCCATCGTCATGGTTCTGAGATCGGGCACCTTGGACGCTTCGGGCAGAATGTGGCTTGCGTCGCTCATACCTGGTCCTCCGTTGCGCGATGGTACGCAAGGTCGGTTGCCAGTGCCAAGCAAAACTGGACCGGTGCGTCAGTCGATGACAGTGACGCTGTAGGATATTGCGACGTCCCCACCCGGCGGCAGCGTGATCGCGCCGGGGCGCTTTGCCATGTCCCGGCCGTCGCCCGGACGCGGCGGCATGCCGTGCCATGGTTCGATGCACAGGAACGGCGCTCCGGGTTTCTGCCAGATGCCGAGATTCGGGGTGTTGTGGAAGGTGAAGCGCAGGGCGGGGCCGCCTTGCGCCGCGAAGATCAGGCCATCGCCGACGCCCTCGGGAAAGATCATCGCATCGTCGTCGAAAAGCGACGGCTCAAGCGTCAACCGCCCGTCGAGGAAGGGCGAGGGCAGCAAGCCGGGGCGCAACAGACCGTCCTGAAGCCGCGCCAGAACGGGCGCGGCCTTGGTGTCCAGGGTGATGTGATGCGCTCTCCCCCCGGCCCCCGGCAACGGCCACAGGACGGCGGGATGAAACCCGATCCCGAAACAGGACGGCCGGTCGTCGCTGTTGTGAACCTCCGCCCGGCAGGTCAGGGTTGCGCCTTCGACCTCGTGGGTCAGCCGCAACCGGAAGGCGCGCGGGAAGGCGGCGAGGGTCTCTCTGCTGTCGGTCAATTCGTGGGTAACGCTGTTGCCGGTGACGGCAACGCGCCGAAACAGGCGGCGCCGGGCAACCCCGTGCTTTTGCATGGGATACGTCCGGCCATCCATGACGATCCTGTCGTCCGGGGCCTGTCCGACGATCGGAAACAGGATCGGCGCCCGCCCCGTCCACCACGCAGCGTCGCCGTGCCACAGCCAATCGCGCCCGTCACGCGTTTGCAGGCGCTGCATCTCGGCCCCGAGGTCGGACACCGTGACGCTGAGGGCGGCGCTTTCGATCAGGGTGACATCAGGCTCGGCCATGGGGTGTCCTTTCAGGTCTGTGTGGCGTCAGTCCTCGCCCCGCGCGCCGGCGCGGCTCTTTCCGGCCACGTCCTGCGCCAGGACCGACCCCATCAGCCCGTCGAGATCGCCGTCGAGCACGCCCTGCGTGTCCGAGGTCTCGAACCCGGTGCGCAAGTCCTTGATCATCTGGTAGGGCTGCAACACGTAGGACCGGATCTGGTTGCCCCAGCCGGCATCGCCCTTGGCATCGTGGGCGGCGTTGATATCGGCGGTGCGCCGATCAAGCTCCATCTGGTAGAGCCGCGATTTCAACGCCTTCATCGCGATGTCGCGGTTCTGGTGCTGCGACTTTTCCGAACTGGTCACCACGATCCCGGTCGGCATGTGGGTGATGCGCACCGCCGAGTCTGTGGTGTTGACGTGCTGCCCGCCCGCGCCCGAGGACCGGTAGGTGTCGATGCGGATATCGTTGGGATTCACCTCGATCTCGATATTGTCGTCCACCACCGGGTAGGCCCAGACCGAGGAAAACGAGGTGTGGCGCCGGGCGGCGCTGTCATAGGGGCTGATCCGCACCAGCCGGTGGACGCCGGATTCCGATTTCAGCCAGCCATAGGCATTATGGCCGGTAATCTTGTAGGTCGCCGACTTGATCCCGGCCTCTTCTCCCGGACTTTCGGCCTGAAGCTCTACCTCGTAGCCCTTCTTCTCGGCCCAGCGGACATACATTCGGGCCAGCATGTTGGCCCAGTCGCAGCTTTCGGTGCCGCCGGCGCCGGCGTTGATTTCAAGGAACGTGTCGTTGGCATCCGCCTCGCCATCGAGCAGCGCCTCCAGCTCCTTGGCGGCGGCGGTCCTTTCAAGCGCCGCAAGCGCAGCCTCGGCCTCCGACACGATTTCCGCGTCGCCCTCGGCCTCGCCCATCTCGATCAAGTCGACATTGTCGTTGAGGCCGGTTTCGATGAACTTGTAGGTGCTTATCTTGTCGACGAGCGCCTGCCGGTCGCGCATCAGCTTTTGTGCCTTGTCAGGGTCGTTCCACAGGTCGGGGTCCTCGACACGGGCGTTGAATTCCTCCAGCCGGTGATCCGCCGTATCCAGATCCATCCTTTGGCCCAAAAGGGACAGCGAGGACTTGATCTTCTCGATTTGGCTCTGGGTTTCGGCCCGCATGGTCTGCTCACTCGGCTTTTGTCATTGTAATGCTACCGGATGTAATCCAGCGTTTGTCGCACTGCAAGCGTGCGGCGCGCGGCCCCGAAATCGGCAACGATATCCGCCCCGGTGTCAGTAAAGCCCGCCCGAGGTCAGCTCCCCGAAGCCGGTGCCGACCGGCACGCGGGCGTTGCCGCCGGTGGACGTCTCGACCGTGCCGCCACCGTCCCGCCCGACAGAATCGCCATCGACGATGTCGCCGTTTGCCCCGTCTTCCAGCCCGACGGCGAACATCGGCAGGTTGCTGCCCATTCCAAAGCCACCATCGACAACCGAAAGCATGCCGAAGAATGGCTCCTCGCCCTGCCGGAAATACTCGTAGACCACTCCGGGGCCCTGCGCCCCGGCCTCCAGTCGCTGCCCGGATTGGCGGTCGATCGGGTAGAACTGGCCGCCCGGTGGCACCGTGAATTCGCCGGCGCCGTATTCGTCGATCGCCTCGCGCATGAACTCCACGAAGACCGGGCCGCACATGGCCCCGCCCGAGGCCCCGCGCCCGAGGGGGCGCGGCACATCGTAACCGATGTAGCAACCGGCCACGATGGTGTTGGTGAAGCCTGTGAACCAGACATCGCGGGCTTCGTTGGTGGTGCCGGTCTTGCCGGCGATCGGCACGCCCAGCCCGGCATTTCCGACGGTGCCGGCGGCTGTCCCGCGCTCCACCACGCCGCGCATCATGGACGTCAGCTGATAGGCGGTGATCGCGTCGATCACCCTTTCGCGGTTCGACAGGATGCTTGGCGCCTGCCCTTGGGGCAACTGCGAGCGTCCACAATCCTGGCATATGCGCTGGTCATGCTGGTAGACCGTGCTGCCAAAGCGGTTCTGAACCCGGTCGACCAGTGTCGGCTCCACCCGCTCGCCGCCATTGGCGAACATGGCATAGGCGCTGACGATGCGCAGAAGCGTCGTTTCCTGCGACCCGAGCGCGTTGGCAAGGTAGGGCTGAAGCGTGTCGTAGACACCGAAACGCTCCGCGTAGCGCGCGACGGTGCCCATTCCCACGTCCTGCGCAAGACGCACCGTCATCAGGTTGCGCGACCGCTCGATCCCGGTGCGCAGGGGCGCCGGCCCGAAGAAGTCGTTGGAGGCATTGCTCGGCCGCCAGATGCTTTCGCCGGTATCGACCTCGATCGGCGCGTCGAGCACGATGGTGTTCGGGCTGTAGCCGGAATCGAGCGCTGCGGCATAGACGAAGGGCTTGAAGCCCGACCCCGGCTGCCGCGTTGCCTGCGTGGCTCGGTTGAAACTGGAATACTGGTAGGAAAAGCCGCCCTGCATGGCCAGCACACGGCCCGTATTGACATCCATCGCCGCGAAGCCGCCCTGCACCTCGGGGATCTGACGCAGCGACCAGCGCTGAAAACCGCCGTTGCCGTCGGTGATTGCGCGCACGTGCACGACATCGCCCACCTCCAGCAGATCGCCCGCAACCTGCGCCCGGTCGCCACGATTGCCGTCTGCACCGACAGGCCGGGCCCAGGTCACGTCCTCGGGCGGGATCCAGTGGCCATCCGTGTCATCCTCGACCCCCTCGATCCCGATCCGGGCATGGGTGTTGCCCACCTCCAGAACCACGGCGACGCGCCAGCCGTCGATATCGCGCGGGATGGTCACATCGTCCAGCAGGTCGCGCCAGCCTTCCTCGCCGGCCTCGGCAAGCGCGTCGGCGGGGATCGTTGCCAGCGGCGCGCGCCACAAGCCGCGGTCGCGGTCATAGCGTTCCAAACCCCGGCGCAGCGCCCGCTCGGCGGCCCGTTGCAGGCTGTCATCCATCGTCGCGCGCACCGTGTAGCCGCCCGAAAAGAACTCCTCTTCGCCGAAATCGCGCGATAGCTGGCGGCGGATCTCGTCGGTGAAATAGTTGCGCGGCGGAAATCGCGAGCGGAAGGGTTCGATATCCCCGCCCTGCACGGTTTCCAGCGGCGCGGCCTGCGCCGCCTCCGTCTCGGCCTCGCTGAGGTAGCCGTTCTGGAACATCTCGCGCAGCACGTAGTTCCGGCGGCTGACCGCGCGGTCATGGTCGCGCACCGGGTGCAGGTTCGACGGCGCCTGCGGCAAGGCCGCGAGGTAGGCTGCCTGTTCGGGGCGAAGATCGGCGAGATCTGCGTTGAAATAGGTCTGGGCTGCGGCGGCCACGCCATAGGAGTTCTGGCCGAGGAAGATCTCGTTGAGGTAAAGTTCCAAGATCCGCTCTTTCGACAGGCTTTGTTCGATCCGCGCGGCGAGGATGATCTCGCGAATCTTGCGCTCGATGGTGCGCGATCCGTCGAGCAGGAAGTTCTTCATCACCTGCTGGGTGATCGTCGAGGCTCCACGCACATTGCGCCCGCGCGATTGCACGGCCTCAAGGAACGCGGCGGCGATGGCGCGCGGATCATAGCCGCCGTGCTCCCAGAAATTGCGGTCTTCGGCGCTGATGAACGCATTCGCCACAACCGGCGGTATTTCCTCGTAGGCAGCGAAGATGCGCCGCTCGGCGGCAAACTCGTCCATGATCGCGCCTTCACGTGAATAGATCCGGCTGATCGTGGCGGGGGCGTATTGCGCCAGTGTCTCGTGTCCGGGAAGGTCGCGCGCGTAGGAGAAGATGACGCCGCCCACGATCAACGCCCCCATGAAGAGCGAGTTGGTCAGGAAGGTGAAAATCCCTCCCAGAAACGAGAAAATGAATCGGATCATGCCCGTGCTCTCCAATAGCGTGGTCGCCTTATAGGCCGCGCGGGGCGGGGGGTCAAAAGCCGACCGGTCACGAAGGCGGGTTTTCGCGGGCGCCCGGCGTCGCCGACATAGGCCGAGGAAAGCCCGCACCGGGCTTGAGGAGGCCGCGCGCCTAGCGCTCGGGCGGGATCGCGTAGGTCATCGAGGCGCGTGCCACCGGAGCCGCCTCGCCCTCGGAGAAGATCAGGCAATCGCCCACCGCAAGGCTGCGCCCCAGTTTCAGCAGCCGCGCCTCGCAGGTCAGGTCCGACCCTGCGGCCGGTTTGCGCATGAAATCCATCGAGATATTCGTCGTCACCGCCAGTGCCTTCGGCCCGATCATCGCCAGCACCGCAAGGTAGATCGACACGTCGGCCAGTGCGAACATCGACGGCCCCGAGATCGTGCCACCGGGGCGCAGGTGGCGATCATCGACGTTCAGCCGCACCCGCACTGTCATCTCGTCCACGTCGAGAATGTCGAAATCCGCCGCCACCTGCGGAAATTCCGCCGCCATGAAGTTGGCCAGCGCCGATTTGTTCATCGCCAGTGCCATTGCCCTGCCCCTCCTTTTGGTCGTAGGGTTCACTCGAAACGAGATGAATGGCAAGGGAGGCTGGCATGGCCGAGGACATTCTGCTGCGCGAGGATCTGGGCCCCGTCACCCGGCTGACGATGAACAGTCCCGGCGCGCTCAACCCGCTGTCGGACGCGATGCTGGAGAAGCTCAAGACCACGTTCAGCGACCTGATGGCGGAGTCGGCGCAAAGGGTCGTGATCCTGCGCGGCGCCGGCAAGGCCTTCTGCGCCGGCCATGACCTCAAGGAGCTGCGCGCCAAGCGCGCCGCGCCCGACAAGGGCGCCGCCGAACTGCGCGAGCTGTTCACCCGCTGCTCGGAGGTGATGCAGATGATCCCGCGCATGCCGCAGCCGGTGATTGCCGAGGTTCACGGTATCGCCGCAGCCGCGGGATGCCAGCTTGTCGCCGCCTGCGACATGGCCGTCGCCGCCGACGACACGCGTTTCGGGGTGAACGGGGTCAATATCGGTTTGTTCTGTTCGACGCCGATGGTGGCGCTTTCGCGCAACATCCCCCGCAAGTCCGCTTTCGAGATGCTGACCACGGGCCGCTTCGTGCTGGCCAACCGCGCGATGGAGCTTGGCCTGATCAACAAGGCGGTGCATGCCGACCGGCTGGAAGAGGAAACCATGACCCTTGCCACCACCGTCGCCGACAAACTTGGCAGCGCGGTGCGCATCGGCAAGCGCGCCTTCTACGAGCAGATCGAGATGCCGCTCGACAAGGCCTACGACTATACCGGCGCGGTGATGGTCGAGAACATGCTTGAGGACGATACCGCCGAGGGCATCGCGGCCTTCCTCGAAAAGCGCAAGCCGGGCTGGGCGGCGGAATAAAGCGGAATAAGGCGGAATAAGGCTTGGTTGGCGCTGCCGACATCTGACACGATGAGCGACAGCCAATCTGGCCATGCGGGCATGGAAGGACCGATTGCGAGCCGCACATCGCCGTGCCACAGTGACGCCGTGCGGCGGTGCCGCGGTGCCGCGTCGATGCTCGCGTCGGTTGCGCGCCGGCCCGGACTCCAGGATGCTGGCGAACCTCACGCGGACCGATCTGCGCGACGTCGCTCAGCCCGCCAGCCGCAGCGCAAGGGCCAGGCTGACAAGAATCAGCGCCAGCGCCAGCACGATCATCGCCGGCACGCCGCCCGCTGACAGCACCATCGCCCCCAGCACCGGCGCCACCGCCCCCGCCAGAAGCGCCGGGATCTGGATGGTGCCGGCAATCGCGCCATAGCCCGCCGGCCCCATGACATCGGCGATCAGCACCGGGCGCAGGATCGTCATCACCCCGATCGCGCCGCCCTGCACCACCGCGAAGGCAAAGATTGCCTGCGGCGCCAGCCCGGCCAGCCAAAGGCAACCGATGCCGACGCCCATGCCGAGAAATGTCAGCTGCGCCGCCGCCATCGTTCCGAGTCGTGCCTCATAGCGCATCAGCACCAGACGCCCGGCCACCTGCGCCGGCCCGATGACCGAGGCGGCTGTTACCGCCAGCCGCTGCGGCGCGCCACGCTCGGTAAAGATCGGCACCGCGAAATTGACCAGCATCCAGTGATTGAGCGCGATCAGCGAAAAGATTGCCGCCAGCATCCAGAACCGCCCGGTGCGCAGCGCCTGCACCCATGTACCCTTGTCCGAAGTGCGCTGCATCGGCGGCTCGCCGTCGCGGCGCAGGATCTCGGTGCCCCACCAGACCAGCGGCAGCACCAATGCGGCCATGGTGAAGGCGGCCACCCAGACCGCGCCGCGCCAGCCGATCATGTCGGACAGCAATGCACCGGCCGGGAACGCGAGGGTGGAGGCAAAGCCCGCCACCAGCGTCACCCGCACGATGGCGGCGCGCGCGGCAAAGGTCAGCCGCCGGATGAGGAAGGCGAAACAGGTCTCGTAAAGGCTCGCCGCCTGCGCCAGCCCGATCCCGGCCCAGGCCACGAGGTAATGCCCCTCGCTTTGGCCCACGGCGAGCCCTGCCAGCGACACCGCACCAAGGATGGCGCCGGCCAGCATCACCTCCGGTCCGCGGCCAAGGTCCACCGCGCGCCCCATCAGCGGCGCCAGTGCGGCGGCGATGCCGATGGCAATGCCGGGGCCAAGCGCCAGCAGGCGCCGGTCCCAGCCCAGATCGGCCTCCCACGCCAGGATCAGCGCCGCAAAGATGTAGTAGAGGCAGGCATAAGACAGCGTCTGCGCCACGGCGAGCATCCAGACACCGGGGCCGCGCGCGGCCGTTTCCGACCGCTCCGCCATCTCAGACTCCGTAGATCGCGCCAAACTTGGCGTCGAGATAATCGAGCAGCGGTTCCTCGCTCACAGGCGCGCGCGCGGCGCGTTCCACAACCTCGCGCGGTTCGAAAAGCCCGCCATGGCGCTGCACGTTTCTTGCCATCCAGCCGGTCGCGCCGGACAGGTCGCCCTTGGCCATCTGCGCATCGACATCCGGGACATCCTCGCGCAGCGCGCTGAACAGGCAACCGGCATAGACATTTCCCAGCGTATAGGTCGGAAAATAGCCGAAAAGGCCCACCGACCAGTGCACATCCTGCAACATCCCGTGCGATGGCCTGTCCACCGCGACGCCGAAATCAGCGGCAAACCTGTCGTTCCAGGCTGCCTCCAGGTCGCCGACCTCCAGATCGCCCGCGATCAGCGCGCGTTCAAGGTCGAAGCGCAGCAGGATATGCAGGTTGTAATGCACCTCGTCGGCCTCGGTGCGGATATGGCCCGAATGCACCCGGTTCACGGCGGCGTGGAAGGCATCCGCATCCCCGACATTCAAATCGCCGAAGGTCTCGCGCATCTTGCCGAAGAGCCAGCCGGTAAAGGCGCGGCTGCGGCCAATCTGGTTCTCGTAGGATCGGCTCTGGCTTTCATGCACCCCCATCGACACGCCCTGCCCCAGAACGCTCAGCCGGTAGTCGGGGTCGATATGCAGCTCATAGCAGCCATGCCCGACCTCGTGGATCGTGGAGTAGAGGCAACCCAGCGGCTCGGCCTCGTCCACCCGCGTGGTGATCCTCACGTCGTGGCCGGAACCGGAACTGAACGGATGCACCGCCTTGTCGATCCGGCCGTGGGTGAAGTCGTATCCGAAAAGCCTGGCGATCTCAGCCGACAGCGCCAGTTGCCTGTCCTCGGGAAAATGGCCCTTCAGTAGCTCGGGCGCCACGCCGCTGTCCATGATCCGCCCGCGCAGGTCCACCAGCCGCGGCCGCATGCGCGAAAAAAGCGCCTCGATCTCAGCCCCGGTGATGCCCGGCTCGTAATCCTGCAACAGCGCGTCGTAGGGATCGGCCCCGCCGGCAATCGCGGCAGCCTCTTCCCGGCGCAGCCGCAGGATCTCGGCCAGCGTCGGCAGGAAGGCGGAAACATCCTCGTTTGCCCGCGCCTCGGCCCAGAGACCTTGCGCGCGCGATGTCGCCCTGGCCAGTGCCTTCGCCAGGTCGGCGGGCACCTTGGTGGCGCGCTCGTAATCACGCCGGACAAGGCGCAGGTTTGCGCGTGCCACATCATCCGCAGGCTCTGCCGATCCCAGCCAATCGCCGACACGCGGATCGGTGCGGCGGCCATGCAGCACGCTTTCCATCGCCGCCATCTCTTCCGACCGCTGGTCAGCCGCGCCGCGCGGCATCACGGTTTCCTGGTCCCATCCCAGCCGCCCGGCGACCTGCGCCAGGGCCTGCGTGTCGCGCTGGAACGCGATCAGATCGTCATAAGCGGACATGTCAGGCCCCTCTTGCGGATTGCATGGGCGGGTAGATCGCGGCAAAGCGCGCCCGCAGGATCAGAACGATGGTGAAGACTGCGCCAAGTTGGTGGACGATCGCAAGGTAAAGCGGCGCGCTGTGCATCACCGTAACAACCCCAAGCGTCGCCTGAACGAAAATCATCGCCGCTGCCACCTGCGCCGCGCCCTTCACCGCGCGGTTGGCCGATTTGCGGGCTGCCATCAAGACACCGATCGCCAGCGCCACCAGCCCATACCCAAGGATCCGGTGGATGAACTGCACCGTGCCCGCGTTCTCGAACAGGTTGCGCCAGAGCGGCTCGATTTGCCACATGTCGGGCGGCGTGATCCCGCCCGCCATCAGCGGCCAGTCGGGGAACAGCCGGCCTGCATCGATCCCGGCCACGAGGGCGCCGATCAGGATTTGCAGAAAGCTCAGGTGCAGCAGACCGGTGGTCATGCCTTTCATACGGTGCTCCATCCCCCGGCGGGCCTGCATCAGGTCGGCCTCGTCCCGAGACAGGCGCAGGACGGACCATGCGATCAGCGACAGGATCAGGAAGGCGATCCCCAGATGCGTCGCCAGCCGGTAGGAGGCGACGTCAACCATCCCCGCCTGCAACCCGGAATGCACCATCCACCAGCCGATCGTGCCTTGCGCGCCGCCCAGTGCGCCCAAGAGCACGAAACGCCCGGTCCAGCCGCGCGGCATCCGCCGCGTTGCCAGCATGAAGACGAAGCCAAGCGCCCAGACCAGCCCGATCGTACGGCCAAGCTGCCGGTGACCCCATTCCCACCAGTAGATATACCGGAACCCATCAAGGCTCATCCCTGCGTTTTGCAACCGATATTCGTCGGTCTGCCGGTAGGCGTCGAACTCTGCCTGCCAATCGGCCTCGGAGAGCGGCGGCAACGCGCCGGAGATCGGTGCCCACTCGGTGATCGACAGCCCCGAATCCGTCAGCCGCGTCAGTCCGCCAACAACGATCATCGCCACCACCATGACGAAAAGCACCCTGAGCCAGCCGCGCGCGAACCCGCGCCCCCGGCCGCGCCCGGCGCTCAACGCGCCCGGCGTCGCGGCGGCTTTCCGGGTGTCGCCAACCTCTTCGAAAATGCTGCGCTTGCCGCTCATCACCACGCTCCCTCGCTCTCCTCGCCAGACCTAGCCCCCGCCCCGGCAAGGTTCAAGCGCAACGCCAAAGCGTCGCGCCCCTGCCCTTCTTCTTGGGCCAAATACTCCCGCCGGAGGCATCCGCCCTCTCCACCCCGTGCAAACATCGGGTCATTCGCACCTCCGCCGATGAAAGCCCCGCAAAGGGCTTGAAGAGGCGTCAGCCCCGGTCCTTCCAGCGCACCATCTGGCGCAGCATCCCGTGCAGCGTCTGCACATCGGCCCGCGTCAGCGGCAGCCGCGCCCACATGTTGCGAAGGTTGAGCTTCATGCCCGGCGCCTTGGTCTCGGGAAAGAAGAAGCCCGCCGCGCCCAGCCGTTCCTCGAAATGATCGCCAAGCCACGCGATCTCCTCGCCGGTGGCGAACTCCGTGCCGGCCATCTCCATCACCTCGGGCGCCACATCTACCGTGGCGCGGCGCCATTCATAGGCGGTCAGCAGCACGCATTGCGCAAGGTTGAGCGACGGGAAATCCGGGTTCACCGGCACCGAGATGATCGCGTTGGCCTGCACGATATCCTCGTTTTCCAGCCCGGCGCGTTCAGGCCCGAACATCACCCCCACCTTGCCGCCCTCGGCGTGAATCGCGCGCGCCTGCGCCATCGCGCGCTCCGGCGTCACCACGGGTTTGGTCAGCCCGCGCGACCGGCCCGTGGTGGCGAACACATAGGTGCAGTCGCGCAACGCCTCCGCCACCGAACCCATCCGTCCGGCCTGGTCCAGCAGCCGCCCGGCGCCACTGGCCAGTGCCACCGCACGCTCGTTGGGCCAGCCGTCGCGCGGCGCCACCACGCGCATGTGGTCGAGCCCGAAATTCCACATCGCGCGTGCCGCGGCACCGATATTCTCGCCCATCTGCGGGCGCACCAGGATGAAGGCGGGCTGGGGAATGTCTAGGCTCATGCGCATGGCGCTTAATCCGGCCCCTGCCCCGATGCAAGCGCCCCATTGTTCCCGCCCGTTGCAAGGTCTATCACCGCGCCCAACACAAGCGAAGGAAAGCCCATGCCGCACGACGCGCCAGAGCAGCCGCAGATCTACCTCGTCACGCCACCGGCCTTCGAGATCGACGCCTTCGCAGCGAAACTGTCGGCCGTGCTCGACGCGCAGGACGTCGCCTGCCTGCGCCTTGCCCATGCTTCCGCGGATGCCGACGAGGTGGCGCGCGCCGCCGATGCGCTGCGCGAGATAGCCCATGCGCGTGACGTGCCGCTCGTGATCGAGCGTCACATCGGCCTTGTCGAGCGGCTCGGGCTTGACGGTGTGCACCTGACCGATGGCGCGCGCTCGGTGCGCAAGGCGCGCAAGGATCTCGGCCCCGATGCCATCCTCGGCGCGTTTTGCGGCGCCTCCCGCCATGACGGCATGAATGCGGGCGAAATCGGCGCCGATTATATCGCCTTCGGCCCCGTCGGCGACAGCCCGCTCGGCGACGGCACGCGGGCCGAGCATGACCTCTTCGCGTGGTGGTCGCAGATGATCGAGCTTCCGGTTGTGGCCGAGGGCGCGCTGAGCGTGGAACTGGTCGAAACGCTCGCCCCGGTGACCGATTTCTTCGCCATCGGGGAAGAAATCTGGGGCGCCGACGACCCCGCCGCAGCGCTTGCCGCCCTCACCGCGCCGCTTCGCTGAACCCCGTGCGCACCGCCGCCTCGCAGGCGGCGGCAAGCGCCTTGCGGTCGGGGTAATCGGCCACCCGCAGGGGCGGGTGATAGACCACGTCGACCCAACCCTGCCGCCGCACCGCCAGCACCTTCAGGAGCCCGTGCGCGAAATTCATGTCTCCCCACCAGCCATAGAAACATGCATCCTCGCCCTCGGGCGCGTGATAGCGCAGCGACACCGGCTGCACCGTCAGAAAACCGCGCAGCGCCTCGGTGGTGAAGGCGGCGAAAAGGGTGGTCTTGAAGGGCAGCACCCGCGCGCCATCGGTGCTGGTGCCCTCGGGAAAAAAGAGCAAATGATGCCCGGCGCGCAGGCGCTCCTCGAACAAGGTTTGCTGGCGGCGTGCCTCGCGCCGGTCGCGGCGGATGAACAGGGTTCCGGTGCCGCGCGCCAGCCAGCCGATGACGGGCCAGCCCGCGACCTCGGCCTTGGCGACGAAAAACACCCGCTTCGACGCATTCAGCACGAAGATATCGAGCCAGCTGGAATGGTTCGCCACACAGGCCCCCCGCGCCGGGCTCGGTGCGCCGCGCACCCGGCGGCGCAGCCCCATCAGCCGGAGGCTGACGATGCAGACCACTTGCGTGATCCACGGGGTCAGCGGGCGGGTGTCGCCGCGCAGCAGACGCTCCGGCCCGCGCAACACCAGCAAAACCGGAAACGCCACCGCCAGCAACAGCACGACCGGCGCGCCCCGGCGCAGCACCCGCGACCAGCCACGCGCGGTGATGCGGGCGACCTCTGGCGCAGTGCCGTCCTGCCACGCCGTCACCTGCGCAGACCTTGCGCGTAAAGGCCAAGCTGCTTTTGCGACACGCGCTTGACGTCCATCAGCAGGCAGATATCGGTGGTGTTGAAACCGTGGTCGATAAAGGCGCCCTCGCCCACGACGCCGCCCATTCGCAGATAGCCCTTGATCAGCGCCGGAAGGGCACGCGCCGCCGCGACGCGATCCAGATCGGACTCGGGGATCAGGTCCATCCGCTGGAACTGCGCCGCGCGGGCCCGCACCCGAATCGGCTCTGGCGCAAGGTAGCGGTGATGCAGCAGCGAAAGCGGGCCGGCAAACGCCCCCGCATCGGTGCCGTGAAACGAGGCGACGCCGAACATCAGGTCGATGCCATGCTCTTCCACATAAGCCGCCAGACCGTTCCAAAGACGCATCATCGCCATGCTGCCGCGATACTCGGCATGCACACAGGACCGTCCCAGTTCCAGCAGCCGCAGGCCGGAGCGTTTCAGAATGCCAAGGTCGTATTCGTCATCGCAATAGAACTGTCCCGCCGGCGCCTGATCGTCGCGCATAAGCCGGTAAACCCCGATGCAGGGATTCCCGGCGCGCGCGCGATCCAGCAGCATGAGGTGATCGAAGTGGGGATCGAAGCGGTCGGCCTCAAGCCGTCGGTCGTGATCGACCAGCGGCCCGTCGCCGCCAAGCTCCGCCACGAACACCTCGTAGCGCAGGGCCTGCGCCAGCCGCAGATCGGCGTCACCGCGCGCGAGGCGCAATTCGAACTGGCCCGTGTCGCTACGCATGTCTGCCCCGGTTTTTCTCTGACGGTTCGGGTAAGCCATAGCCGCCGCCTTTGCAACAGAGCCGGGCCGCGTCATGCGGCTTGTTAGCAAACTGTTAACCTTGCCCGCGCTAGCCTCATCGGAGCCAGCCCAGAGGGGGATCAGAACTCCATGACCAGCGCTACCCGATCGCCGTTGATGACGACCTTGCCCGCGTTCTCGAAATTCACCGTGATGCGACCGCTGATATTGGACTGCACCTGCCCAAGGCCCCAATCGGGTTTCTGCGGGTGGCGCACAAGCATCCCCGGTTCCAGCATGGCGTTCAACTCTCTCGACATCGGCGGGGCCTTTCGATGATGGATGACCGGCACCACGTCGCCGCGCCCGGCCTGTCGGAACTGGTCGGCTCGCGCCTGTGCCATGACATTGTAAATCCGCTTTCGGCGATTGCCAACGGAATCGAATTGCTGACCCTGTCCGGTGCGCCGCGCACGCCCGAGATCGAGCTGATCGCATCTGCGGTGAATGACGCGATGGCGCGGGTGCGGTTCTACCGGATCGCCTTCGGCGCGGCCGGCGCGGACGACAGGTTGTCGGCGCGCGAATTGCGCGAGATCCTGACCGCGCTTTATGCTGGCGGGCGGCAGGACGTGGATTGGCACATCGCCGGCGACCTGTCCCGGCGCGACGCGAAACTGGCCTTCCTCATGCTCGGCTGCGCCGAAACCGCCTTTCCGCTTGGCGGCAGGTTGCGAATCGAACGATCCGGCGATGGCTGGCGACTGACGGGCGCCGGGCGCAAGCTGGCCCGAGACGATGCGCTTTGGGGCCTTTTGCACGGCACCGGACTGCCTGGCAACACACCGCCGCCGGGGCGCGTGCAATTCGCCCTTCTGGCGCAGGAAGCGACGGCGCGGCGGCTGATGGCGCGCGTGGCGATGGATGAAACGGAGGCGACCCTGACCCTCAGCCTTGCAGCTTCATAGCGTTCGCCGATTCGCGGCCTTGATGCGGTTTCCGGGTTCCGTCGCGCGAGGATCTGACCCACCGCGGCGGGGGTGTCTTGAAAGAGGAAAGGCAAGCGCAACGCCAAAGACCTCAAAACAACCATGACACGATTTGCCGCCTCGATATCTTTGCTGGATCTTGCGCGCGAAGACGTCAATCGCTATTGACCACGCAGCCAGATTCGGAGGCTCGGACCATCGGACTGCAAGATGTATGAAACACGTCTTGACTTCGTGGGAAGAAATCGACCTGGCGTTCTCGTTTGTCGACCCCGGACCCATGCTCCGTTGGTCGTTAGATGTGAAAAAGCGTTGTGGTATTGCCCCTATAGCTCAGCTGGTAGAGCAACTGATTTGTAATCAGTAGGTCCGCGGTTCGAGTCCGTGTGGGGGCACCACAAACCCGCGAAGACGCGCCGCCTGAATCGACCGCGCAGCCCCCGATCAAGCCCTCAGGCGATTGCTCCGACCTGATCCTCTCTCTTGAGCACGGCGCCCCGGTGAGGACGGCGCCATGAAGTTGGCGATGCATTCGGTGGAAAATTGTATCAACATGGTGCGGGTGAAGGGACTCGAACCCCCACGCCTTGCGGCGCCAGAACCTAAATCTGGTGCGTCTACCAATTCCGCCACACCCGCTCGCCGCCGCCGGGCTTGCCAACGGTCGCGGTTAACTAGCAAAGCTCTCACGCTGTGGCGAGAAGCTTTTTCACCCTGCCGCGCGGGTAAGGTGCGATTTTTTCTTGGGCTGAGTCCCAATGTTGCCTTAAGGTGATGTTAACAAAAGGCGGGGCAAACTCGCCGGGCAAGAGCAGGACAACCAGATGACGGATTCCCCCTCGACGTCGCCCCTGACGGGCGATCCCCTTTTCTGCGACCTGTGCGCGGCGGTGCCGCCGGGCACGGAAATCCTGACGCTTGCCGGCGCATTGCCGGTGGAGGCGCTCTATCCCGGCGAACGGGTGATCACTCGCGATGCCGGTGCGCAAAACCTGCTGGACATCACCCGCCACGCGGTGCCCGACGGGATGCGCTTCATCCATGTTTCGCGCAATGCGTTGGGTGGCAAACCGACGCGCGACCTGCTGTTGCCCGCGACGCTACCAGTGCTTTTGCGCGACTGGCGCGCGCAGGCAATGTTCGGCACCCCTGCCGCGCGGGTGGCGTTGTCGCGTCTCGTCGATGGCGATCACCTGCGTTGGAGCGATGACCGCCCCGAGGCGCTCTTGTCGCTCCGCTTCAGACGCGAACATGTGCTCTATGCAGACGGGTTGGAGGTGATAAGCGCGCGCACCTGAGGGGGCCGAACCAGACCGCGCAAAGGCCGCGCCGGTTCGCGCGGTATCCCGGCCCTGCGCTGCGCGACTCGTGACGCGTCACGTTGCAAGGGCATGACCCTGCTCTGGTGTCGTCCTCTTTTCAGTCTTCCGGATCAACCAAGTCGCAGCTTGGCCAGCAAAGCGTCGCGGACCGTGGGCGTCACGAAATCGGACACGTCGCCCCCCAGCCGGGCGATTTCCTTGACCAGCTTGGACGCGATCGCCTGATATTGCGCATCGGCCATCAGGAACACCGTCTCGATTTCCGGGTCGAGTTTCCGGTTCATGCCGACCATCTGGAATTCATACTCGAAATCCGCCACTGCGCGCAGGCCGCGCACGATCATCTGGGCGCCGACATCGCGGGCGCAATCGATCAGCAGGTTTTCGAACGGGTGGGCGACAATCTCGGTCCCGGTCCCCTCGGACAGCGATCGGCATTCCGCTTCGACCATGGCAAGCCGCTCCTCCAGCGAGAACATCGGTCCCTTGTCACGGTTGATTGCAATCCCGATCACCAACCGGTCGACCAGCGTGCAGGCGCGGCGAATGATGTCGATATGGCCAAGCGTGATGGGGTCGAAAGTCCCCGGATAGAGGCCGATGCGCATGGGTTCCCTCCCCCTCACGATACGTTCGGGCGACACGCAACATTATTGCGCGCCGCTTTGCAACCCTTCCCCGGCCATTTCCTTCGCAGCTGCGGCATCGCGCGCCGCGCGCATCGCGCTCAAAACCCCTTGATCATGCCTTCGAGCGCCTGTTTCTCGTTCGACAGCTCGTTGATCTGGGCCTTGACCACGTCGCCGATGGAGATCAGCCCGACCATCTCGCCGTTGTCCATCACCGGCATGTGGCGAAAGCGGCCTTCGGTCATCGTGTTGAGCACCGAGTCCGTGCTATCGCCGCGCGCGCAGGTCACGATCTCGGCGGTCATCACGGCATCGACGGTATCCGCCATGCACGCCGCGCCACGTTGCCCCAGTTCGCGCACGATGTCGCGTTCCGAGAGGATCCCGGCGACCGATTTGCCATCCGGCGAGACCACGACGGCACCGATCTTGCGGCTTGAGAGGAGTTCCGCCGCCTCGGCCAGCGAGGCGCCTGGCGCGACGGTCACCACCTCGCCCTGCGGTTTCGATTTGAGGATTTGCTGAACGAGCATGGCGGCCTCCTGTTTTTCACGCTTTTGTGACAGCGTTGTGCCAAGGCGTCCGCGTGTCAAGCACTACCCGCTAGCACGCGGGGACAAGCGCCTCCAGCCGGGCAATTTCGCTACGCATTCCGGCGACCAGTGCCTCTGCGAAGCGGCCCAGCCGATCCGAGTGCCGGTCGGATTCGTGGCGCACCAGGTAGAAGGTTCGCGCCAGCGACACAACCTCGCGCAGCACCAGACGCAATTCCGGCGCGAACGGCATGGCGAAATCATGCGCGATGCCGATACCGCCCCCGGCCCGCATCAGCATCAGCTGGACCGAGGCGGAATTGGATGCCAGTTGCACAGAGGACAGGCCGCTTTCCGACAGGTAATCAAGCTCCTTGTCGAAGATCATGTCGGGGATGTAGCCGATCACCGGCATCGCCCGCAGATCGGCCAACCGCGTGATCCGCGCCGCCACGTCCTTTGGTGCGGCAAGATGCAAGTGATAGTCGGACACCTTCTGCACCAGCAGCCGACCGGCACTTGGCGGGCTCACGGCGATCGCCATATCGGCCTCGCGTTTCGACAGGTTCACCACCCGAGGCAGGGCGAGGATCTGGATCTCCAGCCCCGGATTCCCGGTGGAAATCGCGGCGCAGACCTGCGGCAGAAGGAAATTGGCGCAGCCGTCGGGCGCACCGATGCGGATGGATCCGGTCAGCGCCTCGCCCAGTCCCGACGCCGCACCGATCCCGGCGGAGAATGCACTTTCGGCCTGTTCGGCGGGGGCGCGCATCCGTTCCCCGGCTTCGGTCAGCGCGTATCCCTGTGGCGATTTCACGAACAGCGCGGTGCCAAGGCGCGCTTCCAACCGCGCGATGCGGCGGCCCACGGTGGCCGGGTCCATGCGCAGAACGCGGCCCGCGCGGCTGAGGCTTTCGCCACGAGCGACGGCAAGAAACACCCGCATGTCATCCCAGTTTGTCATCACTGCCTTATCTTGCAATATTGCAAAACTGTTTTGGAAAGATGCCCCTTTTTTCGGCAAGTTTGCAAGAGTAGGCTGCGCGCGACGCGTGAAGACCCAAGAAAGGGAGAAGACCCATGCAAGAGATTGGCCACTGGATCAACGGTCGCCATGTCGCGGGCGGCTCCGGCCGCACGGCGGACGTGATGAACCCCGCCACCGGCGAGGTGCAGGCCAAGGTGGCGCTGGCCACGGCGGCGGAAATGGACGCGGCCATCGCCGCCGCGGCAGAGGCGCAGGTCGGCTGGGGCGCCACCAACCCGCAGCGCCGCGCGCGGGTGATGATGAAGTTCGCCGCCCTGATCAACGAGCATATGGACGAACTGGCCGAACTGGTCAGCCGCGAGCACGGCAAGACCCTGCCAGACGGGCGCGGCGACGTGCAGCGGGGCCTTGAAGTGATCGAGGTCTGCATCGGCGCGCCGACCCTGCTCAAGGGCGAATACATGAACGATGGCGGCCCCGGTATCGACCTGTTTTCCATGCGCCAACCGCTTGGCGTGGTCGCGGGCATCACCCCCTTCAACTTCCCCGCGATGATTCCGCTGTGGAAAATGGGTCCGGCCCTGGCCAGCGGCAACGCGATGATCCTGAAACCGTCGGAGCGCTGCCCCTCGACCTCGCTTCGGCTGGCAGAGTTGATCAAGGAGGCCGGCCTGCCCGATGGCGTGTTGCAGGTCGTCAACGGCGACAAGGAAGCCGTGGACACGATTCTCGACAACGAGACCGTCCAGGGCGTCGGCTTCGTCGGCTCCACCCCGATCGCACAATATATCTATGGCCGCGCGACGACCAACGGCAAGCGCGCGCAGTGCTTTGGCGGTGCCAAGAACCATATGATCATCATGCCCGATGCCGACATGGACAAGGCCGCAGACGCGCTTGTCGGCGCGGGCTTCGGGGCGGCGGGCGAACGCTGCATGGCCATTTCCGTGGCGGTTCCGGTGGGCCAGAAAACCGCCGATGCGCTGATCGAACGCCTCGTGCCGCGGATCGAGAAACTGAAGGTCGGCCCCTACACGGCCGGCGACGACGTGGATTACGGCCCCGTCATCACCGCGCAGGCGAAGGCGCGGATCCTCGGACTGATCAATTCCGGCGTGGAGCAAGGCGCGAACCTGGTCGTCGACGGGCGCGATTTCACCATGCAGGGCTACGAGGACGGCTTTTTCGTTGGCCCGCACCTCTTCGACCACGTCACGCCCGACATGGACATCTACAAGGAGGAAATCTTCGGCCCGGTGCTCAGCCAGGTGCGCACCGACAGCTACGCCGAGGCGCTCGACCTGGTGATGAAGAACCAGTATGGCAACGGCACCTCGATCTTCACCGCCGATGGCGACACGGCGCGCGACTTCGCCAACAAGGTCAACGTGGGCATGGTCGGCATCAACTTCCCGATCCCGGTGCCGCTGTCCTATTTCACCTTCGGCGGCTGGAAGAAATCGGCTTTCGGCGACCTCAACCAGTATGGCCCCGACGCCTTCCGTTTCTATACGCGCACCAAGACGGTGACGGCGCGCTGGTTCTCGGGCATCAAGGACGGCGGCGAGTTCGCCTTCAAGGCGATGGACTGACGCTTGCAATTTCATCTGGATTTTCCAAGGGATGCCCGGCTAAGGTCGGGCATCTTCCATTCGAGGAAACGCGAGAGAGAACGAAGCATGGCGGTCGATGTCACGATCCTGCGTCAGAGGGGGCTTGTCTATGTCCGCTACAGCGGGTTCGCGTGGCTCGACGATACGATTTCGGCGCTTGACGCTTATGCCGCGCACCCCGATTTCCGGCCCGGTCAGAAACAACTGGTCGACATGTCGCGGGTGACCGGGATCGAGCGCGACTACGTCAAGTTCATGAAGCTTCAGGCGAAAAAGGCGGAGGTCTTTCTGTCCGCCGAGGCGCAGACCCTGCTGGTCTGCTACGCGCCCAACCGGATGGCGGCCGAGATGGCGGAACTCATGGTTCGCTCGTGGGAGCCGTCGGGCGCCGTCATCCCGATGATCCAGCCCGACGAGGCGGCGGCGCTGCACATCCTCGGCCAGCCCGAAGACTCGTTCGAGGCGCTCTTGCAAGTCGCGCGCTGACACCAAAGCCCCCACCGCCAGCGTTTTTCCTTGGCAGAACGGCCCTGACCGGGTTTTCTGTGGCAAACGGTGGAAGGACAGCCCATGGCCGCGACGGAGCCCCCCTTCACCCTCGGCATCGAGGAGGAATACCTGCTGGTCGATGCCCGAGGCGGCGACCTCGCCGAGGCGCCGGCGGAGCTGATGGAGGCCTGCGCGCGCGAACTCAAGGATCAGGTCAGCCCCGAATTCCTGCAATGCCAGATCGAGATCGGCACGCAGGTCTGCGCCGATATCGGCGCCGCGCGCGAAGACCTGCGCCGCCTGCGCAGCACCGTGGCGCGGCTGGCCGGGCAGCATGGCCTCGCGCCGATCGCCGTCTCCTGTCACCCGTTCGCCGACTGGAAGGCGCAGCACCACACCGACAAGGACCGCTACAACAATCTCGCCCGCGATCTGGGCGGCGTGGTCAACCGGATGCTGATCTGCGGCATGCACGTGCATGTCGGGCTGGGCACCGACGACCTGCGCAACGACCTTATGGGGCAGCTGAGCTATTTTCTGCCGCATCTTCTGGCGCTGTCGGCCTCCTCGCCGTTCTGGCAGGGGCGCGACACGCGGCTGGCCTCTTACCGGCTGACGGTATTCGACAACCTGCCGCGCACCGGCCTGCCGCCGCTGTTCCCATCCTTCGGCGATTACGAACGCACCGTCGATGTGCTGATCGACCTTGGCATCATCGAGGACAGTTCCAAGATCTGGTGGGATCTGCGCCCCTCCTCGCGTTTCCCGACGCTGGAAACCCGTATCTGCGATGTCAGCCCGCGGCTGGAGGACGCCATCACCCTTGCCGCGATCATCCAGAGCCTGTCGCGTATGCTGTGGCGCCTGCGCGGCCTCAACCAGCGCTGGCGGCTCTACGACCGGTTCCTGATCGAGGAAAACCGCTGGCGCGCGCAACGCTACGGCACGCGCAAGGGGCTGATCGACTTCGGCAAGCGCGAGGTCCTGCCGATGGATGTGCTGGCCGAGGATATCATCGCGCTGGTGGCCGAGGATGCGGATGCCCTCGGCTGTCGGGCTGAGGTCGAGGCGGTGCGCAGCATGATCGCGCGCGGCACCTCGGCAGAGCGGCAAAGGGCGGTGCTGAAAACCGCCGAAGAGGCGGGCAAGCCGCACGATGAGGCGATGCGCGACGTGGTGCGCCATTTGATCGAGGAATTTCACGCCGATTTGTGACGCCTGAGCATTTCCAGACAAAGTGGGAACCGGTTTTCGGTTCGGAAATGCGGACCACCAGGATATCCGGCACGCGGCTTGCAAAACTCTTGCAAGGATTGATAATTAAACAAGCGTTCAATTCCAACCGGCGGCAGGGAGGACCCCATGGATTTCGCATTGTCCGAGGAACAGGGCATGATCTTCGACATGGCCAAGGCCTTTGGCGAGGAACATATCGCCCCCTTTGCGCAAGACTGGGAGGCGGCAGGCACGATCCCGAAAACCCTCTGGCCCAAGGCGGCGGAGCTTGGCTTTGGCGGGCTTTACGTCGGCGAGGATCACGGCGGATCGGGTCTCACGCGGCTCGATGCGACACTGGTTTTCGAGGCGCTTGCGATGTCCTGCCCCGCCGTCGGATCGTTCCTGTCGATCCACAACATGTGCGGTGGCATGATCGACAAGTTCGGCAGCGAGGAGACCAAGGAGAAATGGCTGCCTGACCTCTGCACCATGGACAAGGTGTTTTCCTACTGCCTGACCGAACCGGGGTCGGGATCCGACGCCGCCGCGCTGCGCACCCGGGCCGAGCGCACCAACGAGGGCTACAGGCTCAACGGCACCAAGGCGTTCATCTCCGGCGGCAGCTATTCGGATGCCTATGTCACCATGGTGCGCACCGGCGAAGACGGGCCGAAGGGGATTTCCACAATGGTGGTCGAGGATGGCGCCAAGGGGCTGAGCTTCGGCGCGCTGGAGCGCAAGATGGGCTGGCAGGCGCAACCCACGGCGCAGGTGCAGTTCGACGATTGCCATGTGCCGGCGGAAAATCTGATCGGCGAGGAGGGCAAGGGGTTTACCTATGCCATGGCCGGGCTCGATGGTGGGCGGCTCAACATCGCGGCAAGCGCGCTTGGCGGCGCTCAGAAGGCGCTCGATCTGACGCTGGATTACATGGGTGAGCGCAAGGCTTTCGGGCGCACGCTGGACAGTTTCCAGGCGCTCCAATTCAAGCTGGCCGGGATGGAGGTAAAGCTGCAATCGGCCCGCACCTTCCTGCGCCAGGCGGCGTGGAAGCTGGATAATGGCGCGGCGGATGCCAGCAAGTTCTGCGCCATGGCCAAGATGTATGTGACCGATGCCAGCTTCGAGGTGGCCAATACCTGCCTGCAACTGCATGGCGGTTACGGCTACCTTGCCGATTACGGGATCGAGAAGATCGTGCGCGACCTGCGGGTGCACCAGATCCTCGAAGGAACCAACGAGATCATGCATCTTATCGTTTCTCGTCAGATGCTTAAGGATCGTTCTTAATGCAACACATTAACTGCCGCAGAGAGGGCCGCGCCGGTCGGATCACGCTTGCCCGCCCCAAGGCGCTCAACGCGCTGACCTGGGATATGTGCCTTGAGATCGAACGCGCGCTGGCCGAGTGGGCAGACGATCCGGGCGTCGCGTTGCTGATCATCGACGGGTTGCCCTGCGAGAAGGCCTTTTGCGCCGGCGGCGACCTGAGTGAGATGTACGCGACCGGTAAGGCTGGCGATTACGACTACGGCCGCCGTTTCTGGCGCGACGAATACCGGATGAACGCGGCGCTTTTCAATTTTCCCAAGCCGGTTGTCACGTTTCTGCACGGGTTCACCATGGGCGGCGGCGTCGGGGTCGGGTGCCACGGGTCACACCGGGTGGTCTGCGAGGACAGCCGCATTGCCATGCCGGAAACCAAGGTCGGGCTGGTGCCGGATGTTGGCGGCTCGCTTCTGCTGGCGCGGGCGCCGGGGCGGCTGGGCGAATATCTTGGCATCACCGCCACCCGCATGGGGCCGGGCGACGCGATCCATGCCGGCTTTGCCGATTACTTCGTCGCACGCGATGCCTGGGCCGCGCTCATCGACACGCTTGCCCGGACCGGCGACTGGGAGGCTGTCGAGCGCGTCGCGCACGCCGCGCCGGAGGCCCCGCTCGCGGCGATCAAGGCCGAAATCAACGGTCTTTTCGGTGGCGAAAGCCTGCGCGACATCCTCAATCTTCTGAAGGTCTCAACCACCGATACTGCCCGGAACGCACGGAAGGCGATGTCTGGAAATTCACCTATTTCAATGGCTTGCACGGTGGAGTTAATCCATCGCAGCCGGGCGCGCAACACGATCGAGGGGGCGTTGGAGATGGAATACCGTTTCACCTCGCGCTCGATGGAACACGGTGATTTCCTTGAAGGAATCCGCGCCCTTATCATCGACAAGGACAACGCCCCGGCCTGGCGCCATCCGGGGCCCGAGGCGGTCGCGGCACACGAGGTGTCGGCGATGTTGCTGCCGCTTGGCGCGGACGCGCTGACAGTCTGAAGGAGAACGGACATGAAGATCGGATTTATCGGGCTTGGCAACATGGGCGCGCCCATGGCGGCCAACCTTGCAGCCGCCGGCCACGTGGTGACAGGGTTCGACCTCGCCGCCCCGATGCCGCAGGGGGTCGCGAAGGCAGACAGCGCGGCGGAGGCCGCCACCGGACAGGAGGTCGTCATCACCATGCTGCCCAACGGCGCGATCCTGAAATCGGTCGCAGGCGAAGTGATCCCGGCGATGGCGGCGGGCGCGGTGCTGCTCGATTGTTCCACGGTCGAGGTCGAGGCCGCGCGCGACGTGGCGGCGCGCTGCGCGAAGGCCGGGCTCGGTTTTCTCGACGCGCCGGTCTCGGGTGGGGTCGGCGGCGCGGCGGCAGGCACGCTGACCTTCATGGTCGGCGGCGACGCCACGGCCTTTGGCACTGCGAAACCGCTTTTCGACGTAATGGGGCAAAAGGCTGTGCATTGCGGCCCCGCGGGCAACGGACAGGCTGCGAAGATCTGCAACAACATGATCCTCGGCGCCACCATGATCGTCACCTGCGAGGCCTTCGCTCTGGCTGACAAGCTCGGCCTCGACCGGCAGGCGATGTTCGACGTGGTCAGCACCTCCTCGGGGCAAAGCTGGTCCATGAACACCTATTGCCCGGCGCCGGGGATCGGCCCGCAAAGCCCCGCCGACAACGCCTACACTCCCGGTTTCGCGGCCGAGCTGATGTTGAAGGACCTGCGCCTGTCGCAGGCCGCCGCCGAAGCCGCCGATGCCGACACCCCGATGGGCCGCGCGGCAATGGCGCTTTACGAACAGTTCGTGGAAACCGAAGGCGGCGCAGGCAAGGATTTCTCCGCCATGCTGCCGCGTTTCGAGCAGCGGTCCCGCGGGAACTGAGGCCCTGCCGCGCAACTCGCAGCCCCCTCGAACAGGCGTCTTGAGGGGTGCCCCCCCTCAAGCGGCTCTCCGCAGAAGGGGCCAACCGGCGTCACCCCGTGCCCGCGCCGATCCCCGCAAGACGCATCGACCTGCGAAACCGTCCGCTTCAGCGGACCGCGCGCAGACGAAGGCCCCGCAGGGGCGCGAGGAGGCGCGCCCACGCCGCCCGTCAGGGCAACACTACCGTAAAAAAGGAAAGTGGCGCGGTTGACGGGGCTCGAACCCGCGACCTCCGGCGTGACAGGCCGGCACTCTAACCAACTGAGCTACAACCGCGCAGACAGGGCATTTTGCCCGATTTCGAACAGCGGTGGCGCGGTTGACGGGGCTCGAACCCGCGACCTCCGGCGTGACAGGCCGGCACTCTAACCAACTGAGCTACAACCGCCCGCTGCACGCGCCCGACACCCAAGGCCCCGAAGCGTGAGGGGCGTTCTAGGCCGCCTCCCCGCCCCCGTCAAGCGCGCTTTTCGCCTGAAATCCGCGCCGCGCCCATTTTTCCGCGCCCTCGTTTAACCCTCTTGCGCAGCGGCAACCGCATCACGGATGAACGGCGCCAGCAGACGCGCGCCATGGCTGCTTGGATGGTTGGTGTCGTAGTAGAAAAGCGCGTCATCGAGGCTGTTCACACAGCGTCCCGGCAGAACCGTGTCGCAGAACACCGCCTCAGGCCGGACCGGTATGATCCGGCCCTCTTCTGCCAGCCTGTCAAACAGGTCCAGAACCGGACCGTTGCGCGCGCGGTAAAGCGCGTGAGAGGTGGATATCGGCGCCCCGGCATCCTCGCCGAACAACGTCCGGCGTGCCAGAACTTGCGGCACATGCCAGCCGGCTTCGGGGATCGGGTAGACGACGACCAGACGGAACTCCGCCGCCAACTCTTCAAGTCTGGCGCGATACCCGGCCAGCACCCGGTCGCGGCGGGCCGGATCGTTGTAGGCCGAGGGCACCGCGCGGGTTGTATCAAGGTCCACATAGCCCGGTGCGACCATTTCCGCGCCGCCCTCGCCATTGTCGAACGGATCGCCGATCCAGTACCATGTGTAGCGCGAGGTCAGCACCAGCGTCTCGATCCCGGCCGCCCGCGCATAATCCAGCATTCCGCGATTATATCCGTCGCAATCGTGGCGGGCGGGCTGATCGACCCGATAAAAGCCCGGCAGGCTGACGCAGCCCGCGTAATGCACCGCGTAGGAGGTCAGCCCGGCCTCTGACAACGCCGCCTGCGCGGGGTAGCTGATCGCGTCGGAATGGCTGTCCCCGATGAACATCACGTCGATCCGGCGCTCGCGGGCAAAGGCCAGGCAGGGCTCGATCGGGTGCACCGGGATCGCGTCACCGGTCCCAAAGAAGCACTGGTCGATCAACGGGTTACGCTCCGCCCCCCGGGCCAGCTGTGCCTGCACCTCGGCGGGCATGCGCGACGGGTAGCCACCGGCCCGCTCGATATTGAGGCCGACCGCGACAAAGGCACCGCTGCCGAGGATGGCAAAGGCAAAAAGCGGTCCGCGCCGGGCCGAGAGGCGAAAGGATTTGCGCCGAAACGGCTGTTCCACGAAGCGCCAGCTTAGCCAGGCCAGGGCGAAAGCCACCGGCACCAGCGCCGCCATCAGCACCGGTGACGGATGTTCGATCGACCTGATCCGGGCAAAGGCCAGAAGCGGCTGGTGCCACAGGTAAGCGCTGTAGCTGATCAGCCCGATGCCGACGAAGACGGGGTTGGACAGAACCCGCGCCGCAAGCGTGCCCTGCGGCCCGTAGAGGATGATCAACGCTGCCCCGACGACCGGCAGCAGGGTGTAGAGCGACGGGAACGGCACGCTTGCATCATACCAGAAGATCGCCACGAGGATCATCGCCAGCCCCGACAGCGCCAGCGGTCCATTGCGGGCCTGTCCGTCGTGGCGTTGCAGGAAGGCGCAGATCGAGCCGACCAGCAATTCCCAGAACCGTGAGAAGGTAAAGAAAAAGTTCTCATCGGGGTAATTGCGCCAGCCCCATTCGCTCAAGCCGAGGCTGAGCGCGAAGAGCACCAAAAGCACCGCGAACACCCGGCGCAATCGCCAGCGCCGCATCGCCAGCAGGATAAGCGGGAACAGCAGGTAATATTGCTCCTCGATCGCCAGGCTCCAGGTGTGCAACAGCGGCATCAACTCGGTCTGCGCCTGAAAATAGCCCGCCCCTTCCCAGAAATGGGCATTGGACAGGAACAGCGCCGTTGCCGCCATCGACCGGGCGAAATCGGCGAATTCCTGCGGCAGCATCCAGGCCCAGGCGAAGGGCAGGCAGGCGGCAAGCACGAGCAGCAGCGCCGGAAGGATACGGCGCGCCCGCCGTTCGTAAAAGCCGAGGATCGAAAAGCGGCCTTCCCGGATATCCCCAATCAGGATCGAGGTAATGAGGTATCCCGAGATGACGAAAAAGATATCGACCCCGACATAGCCGCCGCTGAACGGGCCCAGCCCGGCATGGAACGCAATGACCGGCACAACCGCGACGGCGCGCAGCCCGTCGATTTCCCGCCTGTAGTTCATCGTCTGCTCTTTCGTTCCTGCCCGCGCCCTGTACGCGTCAGGACGTTTAGGCCGCTGCCCGACCGGTCGCAAGCGCCCTGCCCCGATGTCACAACCGGCGCACCGGGCGGCGCGGCGCAATCGCGCTGCGGCGGCGCCTTTCACGCATGAAAACGTAGATGCCCGCCCCCGCGATCAGCGCCGTTCCGGCCAGCACCCACAGGTCCGGCACCTCGCCGAACACCACCCAACCTGCAAGGATTGCCATCGGCAGCGCAGCATATTCGTAGGAAGACACGGTCGCGGCGTTCCCCATCTTGTAGGCGGCCGACAAGGTGTAGCCGATCGCCCCCGACATGATGCCCAGAAGAATGAAGAACGGCCAGTCCTGCGGCGTCGGCCAGACCCACGCGCGCAGCAGAAACACGAGGCTTTCCTCCTCCACCCCGACGGCAAAACGCCCGTCCCCCGCGACGAGGTAGAAGCCGATGCTCACGATCACGAACACGGCCTGAATATAGACAGCCAGTGCCGAGGCCTTGGAGAAGACGCCCAGTTTACGCGTCATCACCTGCATCGCCGCATAGGCCGTTGCGGCCAGCAGCGGCAGCAGAACCGTCCAGCGCGCCCCCTCTTCTGCCGATCCACTGCCCGGGCGCATCATCACCAGCACCCCCGCGAACCCGACGAGGATGGCCCCAAGACGGTGCGGCCCGACCCGCTCGCCGAGGAAAAGCGCCGACATCAGCGTGATCATCAAGGGCGCGATGAAGAAAAGCGCCACCGCGTCGGCCAGCGGCATGGTGGCCAGCGCGGCGAAGAACAGCAGGTTGGAGATCACCACAAACAGGCCGCGCAACAGGTGCAGGCCCGGCGTTGCAGTGCGCAATGCCGCGAACCCACCCTCGAATTGCAGGATCGCAAGCGATATCAGGATCCCGATGATGGAGCGGATGAACACCATCTGGTGCAGCGGGTAGTCGCCGCCAAGCGCCTTGATCGTGGAATCGTTGACCGTTATGAGCACCATCCCCGCGATAATCAGCACGATCGCGAGCGGCGGGGTTTCATCGGGCGGGATCGGGCGACCGGCCATGGCAGACATCCTGTAGGGGTGATGCCGGCGCGTGGCGTCGTGCCGCTGCCTGCGTCCGTACCAGCCCTATCGCGCAATCGTCGATCTGGAAAGCGGTGAAGCGGTGAAGCGG